>Ga0081539_10000227_pt1 | contig 132022 bp, 128 predicted proteins | sample TabmetS4T2R2_FD_71023 | JGI IMG/M metagenome (GOLD analysis project Ga0081539, IMG submission 71023) | Tabebuia heterophylla rhizosphere microbial communities from the University of Puerto Rico - S4T2R2 | ecosystem: Host-associated > Plants > Roots > Rhizosphere ... | reverse complement strand
TGGCTCCGGATTAAAACGCGTTTCCCCCCCCCCCCCCGATATCACTAACTGTGAAATAAAAAGTTGATCCTTCCCCAGGCTGCGATTCCACCCAGATGCGCCCGCCGTGTTGTTCGATGATCTTCTTGCAGATTGCCAACCCGATGCCCGTACCGGGGTACTCACTGTAGGTGTGCAAACGTTGGAACACCCGAAAGATATGCTCGTCCTGTGTTGGATCGATGCCGATGCCGTTATCTTCTACAGCAAACCGCCAGTGATTACCGTCCCGTTGAGCGGAGATGTGAATGTGGAGCAGTTCGTTCCTACGGAACTTGAGGGCATTGCCAATGAGGTTTTGCAGCACCTGGCCTAAGAGTGTGGCGTCACCCTGGACCGTAGGCAATGGGTCATGCGTAACCTGCGCCTGAGCGTCAGCAATGGCCATCTGGAGATCCGTAAATACACGAGCCAGCAGCGCCTCGCCGTCTACGGGAGTAAGTTTGAGACCCTGCCCACCCACCCGCGTATAGGCTAGCAGGTCAGTGATCATTTGCTGCATGCGCTGAGCCGCGTCGGTCACAAAGGCGATATATTCATCCGCGGTGGTATCGAGTTGGCCTTGATAGCGACGGGCAAAGAGATCCAGGAAGCTCCTCATCGTGCGCAACGGCTCGTTAAGGTCATGGGCGACAACGTAGGAATATTGTCGCAACTCGGCGTTGACACGCTGCAGCTCCGCGAGGAGGCGCTCGCGTTCTTCCTCCATCTGTCTGTGCGCAGTAATGTCGCGGAAAATGACGGCGACTTGCCGGTCTTCCGGCCGCCCGTAGCGGTACGCATAACCGCCAAACCAACGGTCCAAGGCTTGGGCGCGATGCTCAAAGCGTATGGAGTCGCCCGTCTGCGCGACACGTCCGTACATCTCAAACCACTGCGCTTCGTGCTGCGGCGCAAGTTCGCGCATGCGTTTGCCCAGCGCGTGTTCGAGCCCCGTTTGTTCGGCAAACGCCGGATTTACTTCTAGAAAGCGGTAATCGACCGGCTGCTCATTTTCGTCAGCCAACACCTCGACGACGCAAAAGCCTTCGTCAATAGATTCAAACAACGTGCGGTATCTTTCTTCGCTTGCGCGCAGCGCTTCTTTAGCCTCATGACTGGCGGTGACATCCTCGATGGCGAGCAGGATCAGGGCCTCCTGGTCCGGCCGAGCCTCGATTTGGCGAGCATTGAGGAGCATCGTTTTGTGCCCGATGGCAGGGAAGTCGTGTGTCACTGCAAAGTCCTCAAAGCTCTTGTTCTGCGGTAACACCTCCGTGAGCACTCGGCGCAGCTCGGGGATGTTCCATTGGCCGTTACCCAGATCGTAGAGCAGGCAGCCCTCTGTCTCAGCGGACGTACTGTGGAACGCCTCGTAAAAAGACTGGTTCGCCGAGCGCACGCGCAGGTCTGCAGTCAGAATGAGTAAGGACTCGCGGACGGTCTCAACAATGCTCTCGGCGTAGAGTTGGGCTGTGCTGGCGGCTTCCTCGGCGCGCTTGAGGTCAGTCACATCGACAAACGAGATGGCCACGCCGTCAATGACGTTCTCCACCGTGCGGTAGGGTAGCAGGCGCATGAGGTAGCGAGTGTCGGCGTCCATCAGGTGCAATTGGCGTTCGTGGGTGGCACGTGTGTTCAGTACGTCCTGGGCCTCACTCACCAGGTCGGCGCCGACGAAGCGCTGGGCAAAATCGGCGATGGGCCGGCCGATATCACCAGGAGTGATCCGCAAAAGGGTACGGGTAGCTGGCGTGAAGTTTCGGATGTGCATCTCGCGGTCGAGAAAGAGCGTGGCGATCTGGGTGCTGTCCAGCAGGTTCTGCAGGTCGCTGTTGACGCGGTTGAGGTCCTCCACCTTGCGCCTGAGTTCGGTGTTCACCGTCTCCAGTTCTTCGTTAAGCGACTGGAGTTCTTCTTTCGAGGTGACGAGTTCCTCGTTGGTGGACTGGAATTCCTCATTCGCGGACTGGAGCTCCTCGTTGGAGGTTTCCAGTTCTTCGGTAGTGCTGCGTAAGCGCTCTTCGGAGGCCCGGAGCTCATTTTCCAGGCGCCGAATCTGTTCGTCTTCTAGGTCTGGCGCGGCGGCCTTCGCCTCTGTGTGTGCAGTGCTCCCGGCAGGGCTCACATCCTGGAAGATGATCAGATACAGGGTGGCGTCGGTATCGGAGTTCGTGGTCAGCGGCTGGACGACCAGGGTGATGGGCTGCACGTCGCCGTTGGTCTTGACAGGGACCTGTTCGTCCACGACCCGCTGGCGGCGCGTCACTGCCTGATGAAGGGCGGTACGCAGCGGCAGCCGGAGACCTTCACGTGCCATGTTGAGGACATTGACGTTGGGTGCTCCGGAGGGCGGTTCGAGGTAGCGACCCGTGCGACCGGAGAAGTGGACCGCATCGCCCTGCGTGGTGACCACGACCCCGGCGGGCGCGTAGTGCTCCAGGATGGGGATGACCTCCCTGGCCAGCGCCGTGAAGGCCTCTGGGTCGCGGAAGAAGTTCGTTACCCCAATCAGCAAATCCTTGAACAGAAATTCGAGCTCGGTGGGATCCTTCCGCAGCCGGGTGACGTATTCATCCACGGCGTCGAGCTGCAGCGCCTGCATACGCCGTTGCAGGCAGCGATGGATCGTGCTCTCCTTATACTGGCTAAAGTCGTGGCCGGTCTGACGCCGGAGTAACGTATGGATCGTAGCCAGGGAATTGTTCACCTCCTTGCGGAAGCCATCGGACCCTCCATTCTCCCGCAGCGCGGTCAGGTGGGCGGCGTACTCCACGAGCTTCGCTGGCATCTCCGCGACCGGGAGGGTATGGTCTACCAGGCCTGTGGCGATGGCGCTGCGCAGGATGCTGTCATACTGGGCGGATTCCATAGTCTGGGCCATAGCCATGCCGCCGTACTCTTTGACGGCCTGAAGGCCGAGGGTGCCGTCAGTGCCGGTGCCGGAGAGGATGATGCAGACGGCATTTTCGCCTTGGTCTGCGGCCAGCGAGCGAAAGAAATGGTCGATGGGTGTGCGGTGACCGCGGGGCTCCGCGGGCGGGGACTCCAAGTGCAGGACGCCGTCCGCGATGGTCAGGGTGGCATCGGGCGGGATTACGTAGACGTGGTCGGGGGCGACCGGCGTCGCCGTCGTGACCTGCTGCACGGACATGCGGGTATACTTCGCCAGCAGTTCGGGCAAGAGGCTCACATGGTCGGGGGCGAGGTGCTGGACGAGCACGAACGCCATGCCGCTATCAGGCGGCATGTGGGTGAAGAACTGCTCGAACGCTTCCAGGCCGCCCGCGGACGCGCCCATGCCGACAACAAGACAGCCGGGCCGCGGCGCAGTTTGCGCCTGTGACTCCTCTGTACGTTCAGAGGCCGACGATGATTCTCGGTCGTCGTCGTTCATAAACTTTTCTCACACCATGTCTCACGACGATTCATGGTGCCAATATCCTTTTTCTCTTGCCGCTAAGCAGAGGTCAGAGGGGGAAACGGCGAAAAGGGTACATAGGAAAAGGAGAACACTTTTTTCGCCTCCGAGACTCTCAGACTCCACGACTCTTTTCCCTTTGATCGCGACATTATGCAACAAATAGTTACGTAGCGACTAGAAACGTTCTGGCCTCAAGGTCTAGTATATATCTATCTTCTAGTGCTACTGTACAGCCTGCTTCATAACATTCTTCTCCTTAAGAGCTTTTATACAAGAGGGCGGTGCGTTGCAGAAGTGCATCGTCAATCTCGTCTTTGCCAGAAACGCTTCGCTCATTCCGGTCTACCCGAGTACCCTTGGCATCAGGATTGCGTGCCAAAGATGGGGCAAAGGAATTTTTGCTTTGTAAACAACGCAAGCCTTCGTAGGTAACACATTATTGCGGTCGGCGACCAGCGGTTACGCGGGAAGTTTCTCAAAAGTGTTACTTTTTTTCGTACGTCCCTGTGAGGCTTTCGCTACAGAGGATGACCTCCCTTATGTATGTCACTGACAGTGAAATGTAAATAACACGGAAAAGGAATAAGCTATGGCGAAAAAGCGTACCAACCACGAGAAGACAAAATCTGCTGCTGTCAACAACTACAACTACACTACAGCGCAATATGCTGAGCAACAGGTCAAAATCGGCAGCGGCGGAGAGGTGCACCAAACCGCCGGAGGCAGCACCCCGGTGTTGACTACGCAGCAGGGGATTCCTGTTTCTGATGATCAGAATTCACTCAAAATCGGCGCACGTGGTCCAACTGCACTCGAAGACTTCCATTTTCGCGAGAAGCTCTTCCACTTTGATCATGAGCGCATTCCCGAACGCGTTGTACACGCTCGTGGCTTTGGCGCGCACGGTTATTTCGAGACCTATGAATCACTCTCTGATATTACCAAGGCCGACATTTTCCAACGCGGCGGGGAGAAAACGCCTGCCTTCGTGCGCTTCTCCACCGTGGCTGGTAACAAAGGTTCGTTTGACCTCGCACGCGACGTTCGTGGGTTCGCAGTGAAACTCTACACCAAGGAAGGTAATTGGGACATTGTCGGAAACAACATTCCGGTGTTTTTCATTCAAGACGCCATTAAGTTTCCAGACATTATCCATTCGGTGAAGCAGGAACCAGACCGGGGTTTTCCGCAAGCAGCATCGGCCCACGACAACTTCTGGGATTTTATTTCGTTGACGCCCGAGAGCATGCACATGATTATGTGGGTAATGTCAGACCGGGCGATCCCGCGTTCCTTCCGCTTTATGGAAGGCTTCGGTGTCCATACCTTCCGCTTAATCAATGCCGAAGGGAAATCGACGTTCGTCAAGTTCCATTGGAAACCGAAACTCGGCTTGCAATCGGTAGTGTGGAATGAAGCCGTGAAGATCAATGGCGCAGATCCTGACTTCCACCGCCGTGATCTATGGAATGCCATTCAAATGGGTGATTATCCTGAATGGGAGTTAGGCTTGCAGCTCTTTGATGAAGAGTTCGCTGATCAATTTGCTTTTGACGTACTCGACGCGACGAAGCTCATTCCAGAGGAAGAAGTGCCGGTGCGACGTGTCGGTCGCCTGGTGCTCGACCGCTGTGTTGACAATTTCTTCGCCGAGACCGAACAGGTCGCCTTCTGCACGCAGAATATCGTGCCCGGGGTAGACTTCTCGAACGATCCCCTCCTCCAAGGGCGTAACTTCTCGTATCTCGATACCCAGCTCAAACGGCTTGGCAGCCCGAACTTTACCCACCTGCCGATTAACGCCCCGAAGTGCCCTTTTGCTCACTTTCAACAAGACGGACACATGCCCATGATGAATCCCAAAGGACGAGTCAACTACGAACCGAATTCATGGAGTGGGAAAGACAGCGGCCCGCGCGAATCACCTGAGCAGGGCTTTCGTTCGTATCCCGTCGATGAGGAAGGGGCGAAACTCCGTGTGCGGTCAGAAACCTTTTCTGACCATTACAGCCAAGCGCGTCAGTTTTATATGAGTCAAACGGGGGTCGAGCAAAACCATATTGCCGCCGCCCTGACTTTTGAACTGAGCAAGGTGGAAACGCCGAAGATTCGCGCCCGTGTCGTTTCCCATCTGCTAAACATCGACAAGGACTTAGCCCAACGCGTGGCAGATGGTCTTCGTCTGAAAGAGATGCCCGCACCAGCGGACGCCGCGAAACCAACCCGACAGGATCTGAAACCGTCTCCAGCGCTGAGTATTCTGCTCAACGGTCCCAACAGTTTTACTGGTCGCAAGATAGGCGTTCTTGTCACTGATGGTGCGGATATGAACATTTTGACCTCGCTGAAAGCTGCAGTTGAAGCAGAAGATGCGATGCTTGAGGTGGTTGCGCCGCAGGTCGGCGGAGTCGAAGCAAGTGACGGCTCGTGGGTCGAGGCCAAACAGAAAATCGACGGCGGGCCATCAGTGCTCTACGATGCAGTGGTACTGCTGCCATCTCAGGACGGGGCCGCACTGCTGGCTCAGGAAGCCACAGCGCGCGATTTCGTCGCTGATGCATTCGCCCACCAGAAATATATTGGCTACGTTGAGGCAGCGCGTCCGCTCCTACGGAAGGCTGGCGTACCTGAGAATTTAGATGAAGGATTCGTAACGCTTACCGGCGCAGACGCATGCTCACAATTTCTGACCAGGTGCCGTAAGCTTCGCTTCTGGGACCGGGAGGCGATGGTAAAACAGGTGTGATGTAAGCGTTCAGCCTTTAGAATGCCATCAGCGCTCGGCTGTCAGCAACCCCAAAAAGGCTGCAAACTGTAAGCTGTAGATCTCTGAAGACTACAGTCTGCGGCCTGGACGTCCGTAGAGGCTGACTGCTGGAAGCTGAGTACTGATGTCCTAGTATGAGCATGGAAAATACAGCAACCAGCGCGCCGACAGAGAGCGGAAAGACGAAAAAAGCTGGATGGGCCTGGTTGACTGGCGCAATCGTCCTGTTGACCCTGATAGCTATTGCCTTGAGTGCTCTACTTGATAAGCCCCTACAAGGATACATGGAGCGGAAGCTGAACGCTCGCTTAAAGGGTTACACTGTCCATCTTGGTGCGGTTCACTTTCATCCTTTTGGTTTTGCACTTGACCTTATTGATGTGGTTATCATCCAAGAAGCAAATCCTCGGCCTCCGGTAGCGTGGATTCCTAAGCTTAGTGCGAGCGTACAATGGCAGGCGCTGTTATACGGACGTGTAGTGGCTGATTTTCTGCTCGACCGTCCGGCCGTCTATCTCGACCTAAGACATGTAAGAACGGAACAGCAAAGTCGAGTCCCGCTCCGCGAGCGTGGCTGGCAAGAGGCTTTAGAAGCGATTTATCCGCTAAAGATTAATGAGTTCAGGATCGTTGAGGGCGACTTTATCTATGTGGATGAAGGGCCTTTTCGTCCGCTTCATCTGAGTCGGCTCAATTTTCGCGCCGAAAATATCCGCAATATTCGGTCGAAAGAACGTGAGTATCCGTCAGATCTTTATCTTGAGGGCTTGGTTTTTGATACCGGTAGAGTGCGCCTCGATGGACATGCCGATTTTCTCGCTGAACCTTACGCGGGTGTTAAAGCGCAGCTCATCCTAGAACAAGTCGAGGTTGATTATTTCAAGCCGATTGTGAGCCGTTATAACATCGGGCTTCGTAAGGGCACCCTCTCTGGTACCGGGGAGTTAGAGTACGCACCACGCATTAAAGTCGTCCATCTACAAAAACTGACGGTTGAAGACGTGCAACTGGAATATATCCATAAAGCGCGGACCGCTGTAGCCGAGAAGCGCGTAGCTAAAAAAGTTGTTCAGAAAGCACAAGAAGTGAGCAATCAGCCGACCGTCCTCCTCCGCGCCGACGAGGTCCACATCATCAAGAGTAAGTTTGGCTTTGAGAATAAAGCAACCGACCTTCCTATCATCTCTTCTTAACTGATGCAGCATTCCATTTGACTAATCTTAGCAATCATCTAACTGAGGGAGTAGCGGTAGGAAATTTGACCGGGAAAGTAATGGACAGTGGAGAGATGAAAGTAGAGGCGACGTTCCGGCCAGAGAAACAAGGGCCAGATTTTGCCTTGGCAGTGCGTATCGAGCAGGTACGGATGCCGACACTCAATGACCTGTGGCGCGCTTATGAAGGTATCGATACAGCTGCAGGGCTCTTTTCGTTTTATACCGAGCTTGCCGTCCACCAGCATAGAATCAGTGGCTACGCAAAGCCTATCTTTCAAGATATCCAGGTTTCCGATCCTCGGACCGAGCAGCAAAAAAGTATTATGGACAAGGTGAAAGAAAAGGTGATCGGAGGCCTAGCCAAAGTGCTTGAGAACTCACGAGGGGAAGTTTCGACGAAGACTGATTTATCAGGTACGCTGGATGATCCACAAACCAGCACCTGGCAGATAGTGCTGGGGCTTATTCAAAATGCTTTCTTCAAGGCTATTTTGCCGGGCTTCGAACACGAGATCGGGCGCCCCCACCCCCAACCGTCCAAGCGTTCATAATTAGGGGTGACAGTAGAGAACTCGGAAGTCACTATCAGTTATTCACTCTACGCGCCCAGGTAAACCGGAGATACCTAATGCTCACCACTATCGCTTTTCCACTACTTAGTGGCTTACTCATACTGAGTCTCATCGGCTGTAGCGAAAAGGCGACATTACCGGAAAACGCCGGGTTTGGCCCCCGACCGACGCTACCGGCGCCAAACCCTACATTCCTGCCGACTATCAAAATCGCTCCGGCAACAGGCTGGCCGGTCGGTGCAACACCGACAGCTGCGCCAGGTCTTGCGGTGAACGCTTACGCCAATGGCCTTGATCACCCCCGCTGGCTTTATGTCTTACCTAATGGAGACGTACTCGTCGCCGAGACCAACGCCCCAGCCAAACCCGAGGATAGTAAAGGGATGAGAGGCTGGATCATGAAGCTGGTTATGAAGCGCGTGGGCGCAGATGTTCCGAGTGCCAATCGTATCACGCTGCTGCGTGACGCTGACGGAAACGGTATCGCGGAAATACGAACAGTCTTCCTACAGGGGTTGAATTCGCCCTTCGGTATGACACTCGTCGGCAACACTCTTTATGTCGCCAACACCGACTCAGTTGTATGCTTCCCTTATACAGAGAACGAGACGCAGATTACCGCGCCCGGGGTAAAGGTGGCCGATCTGCCCGCGGGCCAGCTCAATCATCATTGGACCAAGAATATCATCGCGAGTCGTGATGGCTCGCGGCTGTATGCAACGGTCGGCTCGAATAGTAACGCTGGTGAAAACGGTCTGGAAAACGAGGTTGATCGCGCCACCATTCTGGAAATCGAGCTTACCACAGGCAACACTCGGGTCTTTGCCTCGGGCTTGCGTAACCCGAATGGGCTCGCTTGGCAGCCGCAGAGCGGTGCGCTCTGGACTGCTGTCAATGAACGCGATGAGATCGGCAGTGATCTCGTTCCCGACTATATGACAGCAGTGAAAGACGGCGGCTTTTACGGCTGGCCGTACAGCTATTACGGCCAACACCTTGATCCCCGGGTACAGCCACAACGTCCAGATCTGGTTGCTACAGCGGTTGTGCCAGATTATGCCCTCGGCACGCATACGGCCTCGCTCGGACTTGTCTTTTATGAGGGAAATCTCTTGCCAAAGCGATATGTGGGCGGCGCGTTCGTCAGTCAGCACGGCTCTTGGAATCGCAAGCCGCGAAGCGGCTACAAGGTGATTTTTGTACCATTCGCTGGGAGTCGCCCTACAGGACCGCCCGAGGACGTGCTCACTGGGTTTGTCAACGCGGATGATAACGCGCTCGGTCGTCCGGTTGGGGTGGCGGTCGACCGAGTTGGCGCACTGCTTGTTACTGACGACGTCGGCAACACCGTGTGGCGAGTGACGCCTGCTGCGGGGTAGTGTCAGCGCTATAAACTTATGGCGGCAATCCCCAAAGACAATCTTACCTAAGAGGATCTAGCGTCAAAAACTATTCTTAGGATGGTGGATCTTTCTGTCGGGTCGTCATGGCGCCGCGGGCTATTCCTAGGCCGATTAGACAGAGAATAGTCACTCCGATCCATTGTGAAGGTACGTGAAGTAAATAGGCACCAATTGCCAGGCCAACGGTCAGTATAACGAACCCGACGAGGTAGATTCCAAATGACATTGTTGTCCCTCCTTGGCTACTAGTAGTAGAAGCTCTGGTAATTACTAGGACTTGTTTTCATGCCACGCCATAACTTTCTGTCTGTATGAAGCAAAGTTTAAGAGAACTGCTTTCTGGGTTTCCCATCAGAGCCGCAGCTAAGGGAAACCCCTTGCTACGCGAAGCAGTGTGATTGCGCGGAAAACAGGCGCACTTTAGTCATCGTTCTTTTGATCCCTTACCTCGCGGTGAATTTCCTTATGCTCTTTTTTCACTTCCTGGTGTGCCTCCTGATGCTCGTCATGCTGATGCTCGTCATGGTCCCGTGAAATCATCGGGATGCTATCATGCTCGACTTCCTTGTGGTCCTGGGACGTACGGTGTTCCACATCTACCGATTCGTGTTCTTCTACATGTTTACTTTTCGCTCCAGAGGCACATCCGAGCGAAGGCAACACTAGTACGCTGGCTAAAGAATAAGCAAAGAGGGTTGTTGCCACATGAAGTTTCATAAAGGTCTCCTTTCTTTTCAAACTTGCTCATGTCAAAGCAATCGTTATGCCAGGCACCAAGCCCGACAGTAAAAGCGAGCTGATTGGCATAGCCGAGCAGTTGAAAGATATGATGAGTACAGATGAGATAAATTGCTACAAAACCTGCAAAACCAGAGCTTTGAGCTTGCTGATCACAGGCCTAGTTAGAAAAAACGTGCGTCCGTCAAATTATTGTCGTGAGTAATCAGCTATACACCTTGTGCGATTTTTCCTACACTCTCAGAGCGCGAAGAATACTCAGTGCAAAAAATATATAGGTTTCGTCAGCGTTATGAACCCGGGAATACTAGGGCAGTCTACGCAAAGAATCTCACTCATGAGTTTCTATTGAGTGAGTATCACAGCAAGTGTTATCTCTTTGGCATATGTGCTCCTACCAAAGGAGCTTGGTAACCCCTTTTGGTAGGAGCACGTCCTTCCCTTGCTGGTGCTGTGCTCTCGGCACAAGTCCGCATAGATAGTGCGCTACGGCACAGGCACAAGCTCCACGAGATCCTCCAAGCTTACTTCACTAGTGACGGAGGTCGGCGCTGAGACGATTGAGCACTCCACCAAGGGGTCAGGTGGTGCAGGGTTAGGAAGTGCCGGTACCGTCGAATCTGGATGAGCCAGGTCAAGTGCAAAGGCGAGATTACCAACGTCGGCTGATGCGTCGCGGGCTGTAAGCGGCTTCAGGTTCCAGCGCCATTCGATGAGCTTCAGAATCGACGTGTTGTCAAACACCTCAGAGATGACACGCGGATTCGTGGGATCACTGCGCGTAAACGGTGACGCCACTACGACCGGAATACGCATGCCGAGCAGCGCCTTACCATTGACCAGATCAGGATCGACGTTATTCGGTGCAACCGCACGCGGTGGTGCCACGTGGTCGAAGAAGCCACCCCACTCATCGTAAGTGACGATGAAGACGGTGCTGCCCCAGTCCGGACCATTAGCAACTGCGTGGAAAGTCTTGGCAAGGAACGCGTCCCCTGCGCGAATATCGGCATGAGGGTGGTCATCATTCGAAGTTCCTAGCTCCTCGCTGACGAATCGCGGTTCTACAAATGCGACGCTAGGTAACGTGCCGGCGGCCGCATCCAGGAGAAATTGGTCGTAGAGGGCCGAGATGGGCTGGTACTTAGTGCCCCATAACCAGAGAAACGAGACGTCGGAATAGTAGTACCGCGCGCTCACGCCCTTCTCGATCAAACGATCCCAGATGGTAGGCAGCGTCGAGAGTTTGAGAGTGTTTGTCAAGCGATCGGTCTGCGCGGCATGCATGAAGATGCGGTTAGGATATGTCTCAGCCAGGATCGGAGAGAAAAAGTTATCGAAAGTAGTATATGCGCGCGCTAGGGCGCTGTGGAATGGCCGGTCACTCTCACCGTAGAAGCCTATGGCATAGTCGTCGTTCATACCGGCGAGCAGAAAGCCGTCCATTTTGCCGGCGTCGAAATCAATCCGTCCTCCGTCCCAAGAATGGTCAGGGTCGGGATGCGCGCAGCCTTGATAATCTGGAGTGGGTGGTGCGGCGAGTGGCATAGTCTGGTGGGAGCTGCCGTCCTCGCTGGGATAGGTAAGGCCGGTTTGCATCCCGTTCGCGTTCGGCAGCCAGCCGAGCAGATGATCAAAGCTACGATTCTCCATCATCACAACTACGATGTGATCAACCCTCGCTGCGGCGCGCGGGGGTAGCTTATGCTTGTCTTTCGGTTTGGCCCATGCCGGCGGCGCAACGAAGCTAAGCAGTAGGAAGGGGATCAAGAAGGCTTTCAGGTATGACAGCATATGAACCTCCAGAGGAAGAATTTTAGCCAAGATTAGGATACATCGGCTCTTCGTTCACATACTGATAGAAAAATGTTCTCAGAGTGAAGAAGAGATGAAAGCTCCGTTATCGTACCAGTCCTGTATCAGATCGAGCTGCATCGTGGTCAGTATAGCTGGGTTTAGTCTCTTGCTGTCGTGACGATCCATGCTGGCTTTTTTTGCTCACTGCCTGTTCAGTCGGTCGCACGTTGGGGTCATACTGGGCAGCATAGACCTTAGTAAACGCCGCTCCAAAAAGGAAGATTAATCCTGAATAGTAGACCCAGAGCAACACCAAAACCAGCGAGCCCGCTGCTCCGTAGGGCGACGTTATCCCTTTCTGGCCCAGATATAGTCCCAGTAGGAATTTTCCCGCGGTAAACAACAGCGCCGTCATACCTGCGCCGATCCATACGTTGCGCCAAGCAATTTCCACATCCGGCAAGACTTTGTAGATGAGCGCGAATAGTAGGGCAATCAAGCCTAAGGACACCAGGAATTCCAGACCGTGCCACAGCACCTCACCTCCTGGCAGTACACCACGTATAAGCTGAAGCATCGCGGCCAGAGCAGCACTAATGAGCAGTGAGACCAACAGTAAGAAGCCCACTCCAAGCACCAAAGCGAACGAGATAAAGCGTGTGCGCAGTAGACCCCATAGCCCACTTCTAGGCTTGGCTTCTACCTCCCAGACGGTATTGAGTGCCTCTTGGAGCTGGCCCACCACTCCTCCCGCACCAATCAGCAGTGTGACAATACCGATCACCGTGGCAAGGATGCCAGATGCTGGGGTACTGGCACTGTGCAGCAACCCTTGAATGGCTTGTGCCCCCTGGGGACCTACTAAACCTTGGAATGTCACCAGGATCTGATGTTCAGTTGCCTCACGCCCAAACACCAAGCCGGCAATCGCGATCGCGATCAGTAATAAAGGAGCTAAGGAGAATAAGGTATAGTACGCTAAAGCGGCAGCTAACTGGAAGGGTTTCGCTGTGCTCCACTGTGTATACGTCTCTTTCAACAATCGCCAGAAGGCCGAGAAACTCATCGATATTCTCTCTTTGACAGAAAGATAAAGCCACTAAGGCCAAAGGCCCAGCATACTCTGTGCCAAGAAGATATTCATTATTTAGAAGTAATATCACTTTCTGTTAATCTTTGACTGTTTCGTTCCTTATCTCTTTACGGCACATCGCTTGCATCACTTGCGTCAGTTGGTCTGCCAGTCTCATCCGCAACGCTTGGGTAGGCTAAGACCACAGTTGATTACGACAACAGCTGAGCTTGTTGCTGGATCTTAATAAGCGGACTGGCACGTTTCCCTTTTATGCCGGGAGAGTTCTTGTCCGTCATAACGAAAGAGGTGGGTGCGGAGGTGTGTGCGATAGACACCACGCCGTTGTTGAAAAAAGGCTACAGAGAAGTGAAAGGAACTGAAAGACTTTTTTCACAAGAAAGGTAAAAATCGCAGTAAGGTAAACTCACCGTATGAGTATATCTGCAGACGTCTGCGAATGCATGAAGCAATAGTTATGAAATACTACCAGTTATCTCTGTCGCGTCGTAATCATCGCCCTATCCTTTACATGATAATTGCCTATGTAATCCTACTCGCAAGCTATGACTCTGGCGATCTGCTCTTCGCGCAGCAAACCGAGGCTCAAACCGGTACGTCACCTACTAACACTCCGGCTTCGGCTGAAGACGAGCAGTGGCTTACACCCGCCAAAAACTATGCGAATACCCGCTATAGTGGGCTCGCGCAAATTACGACCGACAACGTTAAGCAATTAAAGCCGGCCTGGACCTTCTCGACCGGTGTATTACGAGGCCAGGAGGCTGCCCCCATTGTCGTCAACAACACGATGTACATTGTGACTCCTTACCCCAATATTCTCTACGCGCTTGATCTGAGCCAAGCGGATGTCCCAATTAAATGGAAGTATGAACCGAAGCCAGACGCTTCCTCCCAAGGAGTCGCATGCTGTGATCTTGTCAACCGCGGGGCTACACACGCGGGCGGAAAAATCTTCTTCAACACACTTGATGCGCATACGGTTGCCGTCAACGCCCAGACTGGCAAGGAGCTGTGGAAAACGAAGCTCGGGGACATTACCAAAGGCGAAACTATCACCATGGCACCGCTAGTAGTCAAAGATAAGGTCTTGGTCGGAAACAGTGGCGGCGAATTCGGTGTACGTGGCTGGCTTACTGCACTTGATGTGAACAGTGGAAAGAGTGTCTGGCGAGCGTACAGCACGGGACCGGACGCAGACTGTCTGATTGGCGCGAACTTTAAGCCCTTCTATGCCCAGGACCAAGGCAAAGATCTCGGTGTTTCTACTTGGCCGCCTGAGAAATGGAAGATTGGCGGCGGCACAGTCTGGGGCTGGATATCGTACGACCCTGAGCAAGACCTCCTCTTCTACGGCACCGCGAATCCTGGGCCGTGGAATCCGCAGCAGCGTCCCGGCGATAACAAGTGGACGGCAGGGATTTTTGCTCGTAACCCGGATACCGGCGAAGCCCGCTGGTTTTATCAATGGAGTCCTCATGACCTGTACGACTACGATGGCGTGAATGAAAACGTTTTGGTTGACTTCGCCTGGAACGGCCAGCCGCGCAAAGTGCTCATCCACCCAGACCGTAACGGTTACATCTATGTCGTAGACCGCACAAATGGTGAGGTCCTTTCTGCGACGCCTTTCGTTCACGTCACGACTTCGACCGGAGTAGACCTGAAAACCGGCCGGCTCCTCTACGTAAAAGAAAAAGAGCCACAGGTGGGCAAAGTCGTTCGTGACATTTGTCCGGTAGCGCCCGGCGGCAAAGATTGGCAACCGTCCGCGTACTCTCCACGCACAGGACTCCTGTATATTCCTCACCAAAACCTCTGTCAGGACGAAGAGGCAGTAACAGCTAATTACATCGCAGGCACCCCGTTCGTTGGGGCAAATGTAAAAATGTATGCCGGACCAGGAGGCCACCGTGGAGAGTTCAGCGCCTGGGACCCGGTGACCGGTCGTGCGGTATGGACCATCAAGGAGCGCTTTCCGGTCTGGAGCGGAGCGCTGGCAACCGCAGGAGACTTGGTGTTCTATGGCACGATGGATGGCTGGTTCAAAGCAGTCCATGCGCAGACTGGAACTACACTGTGGCAGTTCAAAGTAGGCTCCGGTGTCATCGGTCAACCGGTTACCTATCGCGGCCCTGACGGAAAGCAATATGTCGCCGTGCTAACAGGTGTAGGTGGTTGGGCCGGTGCCATCGTCGCTGGTGACTTAGATCCGCGCGATGGCTCGGGGGCCATGGGATTCGTCAACGCGATGGGCGACCTACCCCAGCATACCACCAAGGGGGGCATGCTCTATGCATTTGCACTCCTATAAAATCGTTGGGCATCTCACACACAGTGTCGTCCTCGGATGCTTTGCTCTCACTCTTGGGCTCGTGACGGTATCCTGTAAAAGAGAACAGCGGCGCTTTCATCAGCCGCCCACCGTCTCTCTCCGCGACACCACTACGCAAAGTTCGCTGCGACCTGGCTTATCGCAGCCCCTCACCTCAGAAAAAAGTTCGTATGAGGACAACGCGTATGACGTTTCTGAGGGGAAACGGCTTTATGAGTGGTTCAATTGTGTTGGCTGTCATGCCCATGGGGGGGGCAATATCGGGCCGCCGTTGATGGATGACCAATGGATTTATGGCAGCAATCCTGAGAATATTTTTGCCGCGATTGTTGAGGGGCGTCCCAATGGTATGCCAGCATTTCGCGGCAAAATTCCTGACGCTGAGATCTGGCAGCTTGTTGCTTACGTCCGTTCGTTAAGTGGCCAAGTGAGGAAAGATGTTGCGTCCGGCCGGGATGATGACATGAATGTCAAAAAGCCGGAACAGTCTACCGAAGAGGAACAGCCCGAAGATACTGGGGTACCTAAGAGTGCGGAGCAATCCTCGTGAACCTACAATTACAGTCTCTTTCGCTGTGCCTGTCACCCGGGTGGTTGCTCTCGACAGGTATGATGCTTACCGGGTGTTCAGGGATACAATCCGCCCTCGACCCCGCCGGTCCGCAAGCCGGTCGTATCAGTCACTTGTGGTGGTTGATCTTTGCTGTCTGTGCAGTGATTTTTCTCTTAGTGATTGGCTTTATGCTGTATGCCGTGCTGCACTCGCGTCGTGATGCGAGTGACGGCGCTGGTCCGGAGCTTGATCGGCGGATGACCACGATGGTTGGAGGGGCAAGCCTGATCACAATTGTTATTTTGTTCGTCTTTCTTCTTGTTAGCGTGTGGACGGGAAAAAGTCTTTCGTCGCTGACCGCCCCTCAGGCATTAACGATTGAAGTGACCGGGCATCAATGGTGGTGGGAAGTCGAGTACACCGACCCCGTGCCCAGCCAGCGGGTAACGACGGCAAACGAGATCCATATTCCCGTGGGCCAACCAATCAGGCTCAAGCTAACTTCACGTGATGTGATTCACAGTTTCTGGCTGCCGAATCTGCACGGTAAACGCGATCTGATCCCTGGTCATGAGACGATCCTCTGGCTACAAGCGGACAAACCAGGCATCTTTCGTGGACAGTGCGCGGAGTTTTGTGGCTATCAACATGCCCACATGTCTTTTATCGTCGTGGCTGAACCGTCCGAGCAATTCTTCGCCTGGTTGGACCACCAGCGCCGCCCTGCCGCGCCACCGACGGAAGCCGTGGCACAGCGAGGACAGGCGGTATTCTTATCCGCTCCCTGCGTCATGTGCCACACCATTCAAGGAACCACGGCTGGGGGTACGGTAGCACCGGATCTCACGCATGTGGTCAGTCGCTCTACACTCGCGGCCGGAACGTTACCAAACACCCGTGGAGCCCTGGCGAGCTGGATCACGGACCCCCAGACCATAAAACCTGGAAACAAGATGCCGCAGCACGATTTTGCTCCCGACGATCTTCAAGCCCTCCTGACTTACCTAGAGAGCCTGAAGTAGTCCATAGAACGATCCATGACAACGATCACCAGAGCACCCGAGAGTGAGGTAGTAAACACCGATGAGCGTCAGAGGCTAGAGCAGACCTGGCGGTCGCCCCCGGGGGTGTGGGGGTGGTTCAGCCAAGTTGATCACAAAGTGATTGGCAAGCGGTTTATCGTCACGGCGCTGGGATTTTTCTCGCTGGGTGGCGTCTTAGCGCTGCTGATGCGGATTCAACTGGCGCGGCCAGAAAATCATTTTCTTGGTCCGGATCTCTACAATCAGATTTTTACCATGCACGGTACGACGATGATGTTTCTCTTTGCCGTACCGGTGATGGAAGGGATGGGAGTCTACCTTGTGCCGCTGATGGTCGGCACGCGCAACATCGCATTCCCGCGCCTCAACGCTTTTAGTTATTACCTCTATTTGGCTGGTGGCGTCATGCTCTATGTTGCTTTCCTGCTCAACACCGGCCCGGACGCGGGTTGGTTCAGTTACGTGCCGCTCGCAGGACCAGAATACGCGCCAGGAAAACGAGTTGATTTTTGGGCGCAGATGATCACCTTTACCGAAGTCTCCGCCCTAGCAGTGGCGGTAGAACTTATTGTGACAATCTTTAAGTTGCGCGCGCCCGGGATGTCGCTCAATCGTATCCCGCTATTCGTATGGTCGTTGCTGGTGACTTCCTTTATGATTATTTTTGCCATGCCGGCGGTGATGCTTGCTAGCACCAACCTGATTATGGACCGCCTGGTGAGTACGCAATTCTTCAACCCGGCGGAAGGTGGCGATGCCCTGTTGTGGCAGCATCTGTTTTGGTTTTTCGGCCATCCAGAAGTCTACATCATTTTTGTCCCGGCCTTGGGCATTGTCTCTGCAATCATCACCACCTTCTCTCGCCGCCAGATCTTTGGTTACACGGCGATGGTGCTTTCCTTAGTTTCTACGGCGTTCATCGGCTTTGGCTTGTGGGTACATCACATGTTTGCCACCGATGTGCCCCAGCTTGGTCAGAGCTTTTTTACCGCGGCCAGTATGATGATCGCGATCCCCAGTGGCGTGCAAATCTTCTGCTGGATCGCCACGCTTTGGTCTGGGCGACCACGGTTGCAAACGCCACTTCTCTTTGTGCTGGGTTTTTTCTTCGTCTTTGTATTGGGCGGCCTCACCGGAGTTATGCTGGCCTCGGTGCCACTTGATTTACAGACTCACGACACTTTTTTTGTCGTGGCGCATCTTCACTATGTGTTAATCGGTGGAGCGGTCTTCCCGCTCTTTGGTGGTCTGTACTATTGGTTTCCCAAAATGACTGGCCGGATGCTCAACGAGCGAGCCGGAAAGTGGAACTTCTGGTTACTATTCATCGGCTTTAACCTGACGTTTTTCCCGATGCATCAACTCGGACTCGAAGGTATGCCTCGCAGGGTCTATACCTACTTGCCTGAAATGGGGTGGGGCACCTTAAACAGCTTGGCTACTGTGGGAGCAATTATTGTTGCCGTCAGTATCCTAGTGTTCGTCGGTAACGTCCTGTGGAGTCGGACCCAGGGCTTGGCCGCTGGGCAGAACCCCTGGGAAGCCAGTACGCTCGAATGGGCGGTCAGCTCGCCGCCACCAAGCTACAATTTTTTCCACATTCCCGTCGTACCAGGGCGTGAGCCTTTGTGGGAATACTGCGACGAACAACCGGTAGTGACAGGTCTGCGCAATGACATTCGTGAAGTGCTGGTCACAACCGTAACCGACGCGAAACCCGACCACCGCATAAAATTCCCCAATCCGTCGATCTGGCCGTTCGTCTCGGCGATTGCGGTCTCAGGGCTTTTTATTGGTTCTATTTTTACCCCTTGGGCGGTGCCGATCGGGTCCGTACCGGTCACCATCACACTGATTGGTTGGTTTTGGCCCACCCGGCAAGAGCATGAAGAAGAACTTGTTTTGGAGAAACAGGCATGAAAGCCAAGCCGCTGCTCGATGTATCGCAGTTACCGGCGTATGCTTTTAGCCACCGTAGTCTGATGTGGTGGGGGACCCTGGGCATCATCCTGATTGAAGGTACCGTGTTCGCCATGCTCATCGTTACCTATTTCTATTTGCGTGGTCTGGTGCCGGAGTGGCCCCCCAGTTTACCACCGCCTGATTTATGGGCAGGCACCACGAATACCCTGGTGTTGCTCGTCAGCGTCATACCGAATTACTGGGTTCAGAAAGTAGCTGAGCGGGAAGAATTGCGTACCGTACAAATCGGTCTGGTTATTTGCCTGGTTTTCGCGGTTGCCTTCTTGCTGCTAAGAGTTTTTGAGTTTCGTACGTTGCACTGCCAGTGGGATACGAACGCGTACGGATCAATTGTCTGGACGATCTTGGGATTTCACACTACTCATCTGTTGACTGATGCGATCGATACCGCGGTCCTGACAGTGCTCATGTTTACTGGGCCGATTGATGGTCGCCGCTTCGTCGATGTCAGCCAGAATTCTTTTTATTGGTACTTTGTCGTGGCAGTATGGCTGCCTCTCTATGCCGTCGTGTACCTGGCTCCCCGTGTACTCTAGACGGCTGAAGAGGAAACAACAAGTGACACCATTGACAGAAACTGACTACGCGCAACGCCGCAGCTTACTCCTCTTGTGGCTTGGGCTGCTTACTGCTCCCCTCGGATGGTTCCTGTGCCTGCAGGTCAATTATATGTTGGTACCGTGGATTTGCGCGACTGGGCAGCAGTGGACACTTTCTGTGACGACCTTCGTGGGGTTGCTGCTCGCCGCCAGCAGCGGAGTTGTGGCCTGGCGCATGTGGCAACGAGCAGGACCTGAATGGCCTAGCGAAGCGGGTGGGATGATCCCACGTAGCCGCTTTATGGCGGTGCTGGGAATGCTCATGAGTAGCTTGTTTTTTCTGGTCATTCTCGCGCAAGGAATTCCCAGTGTTATCCTGCACGCGTGTCAATCATGAGCAGTAACAAACACATTCTCTGGCGAGGCTGCCTTGTGCTGATTTTCCTCTCATGGGTAGTGTTTCCAGCGCTCGTGCTCGCGCACAAAGGAGAACTATCCTCGCCGCAAGGATGGTGGACGACCTGGAGCTGGGAGCCAGGGGTTATACTGAGCCTCGTGCTTTCTGGCTGGTTATATGGTCGGGGCGTGCGACTCCTTTGGAGCGTGTCCTCTCTGGGTCATGGCCTTCGCCGATGGGAGGTCCTGGCTTTTGCGGGCGGGTGGCTCTCGTTATGGGTGGCGTTGGTTTCTCCGCTACACGCACTCGGTCAGGTACTGTTTTCGGTGCACATGACTCAACATGAAGTGCTCATGTTGGTCGCGGCGCCGCTGTTGGTACTCGGCAGACCACTAATTGCATTCATGTGGGGACTACCACTAGCGTGGCGGCGAACGATGGCACACTGGAGCAAAGGTACTGGGGTGCAGGCCGGATGGCATATAGTCACGACCCCGTTGATAGCTTGGTTGCTCCATGCAGCCGCTCTTTGGGTTTGGCACGCGCCGGTTTTGTTTCAGGCGACGCTCGCAAGTGAGTTCGTTCATACGCTACAACATTGCAGCTTTCTCTTCTCCGCCTTGCTCTTCTGGTGGGCCCTGATTCATGGTCGCCACCGACTCATGCGTTACGGAGCGGCTGTGCTCTATGTGTTTACTACTTCGATACACAGTGGTGCCCTCGGTGCTCTGCTCACCTTCGCTTCGACCCTATGGTATCCCGCCTACCAAAAGACGACGGCGTGGTGGGGACTCACGCCGCTGGAGGACCAGCAACTTGGTGGCCTGATTATGTGGGTACCGGCTGGTGTGGTGTACCTTATCGCCGGACTTATCCTGTTCACCTGCTGGCTGCGAGAAGCGGAGGAACAGGAACAGCAACAAGAAAGCCACCTGCTCCTGAAACGAGCGTAGAAAACAGTTATGGCGAGAGTCGTTCAGAAAGCATGCGGGTACGGGCTAATGACGCTTTTCCTCCAGAGAAAAGGTCGCACACGAGCGAAAACCGTCGTAGCTGTCGCGTGCGCTATGCGCACGAAAATGAGGGTGGGCGGCGGCTGTCCGAAAAATTTTCGTTCTTGGCGGGAGGCTGTTTCATCTGGCATGCGCCTGCCCTATCTCGGATACAGCCACGGCGGCCTGGCCCTCACCCTGCCCTGCGGGCTTCCCTCTCCCGCTGAGCGAGAGAGGGAGGGTGAGGGCCGCGAGAGGCGAGCAAAGAGTGGTGAAGAATCCCGGACAGTATTAGGACTGGGGAGACGTGCGCGGGGCACACGCTACGTCAAGTGTACCAATCTCATGCATCGGGGTTTAGAAGAGTATGCCTAGGTGGTTCTCCCATCGAGCGAACAGATCGATCTTTCTCGCGGCAATTATTTCGCTCACTGCATGTAATTCTCACCCTTCCACAGAGCAGGCAATGAAGCAGCTCAAGACCATAGTTTCATGGGCTGCTACGGCTTCTCTGGTAGGGGATGCATGGATGACTCACGCGGCGCCACGGGACTACACGCTACTAACTCTGCGTGAGTCTCAGCAACAGCTCCACGAGCAGTCTCAGATTCCGCAATCCTTAGTGTTCCCTGCAGAAACTCGAAAACCTCTGTCTACTTCGCTGCAAAATCTAGAGCATACCGTTGCAGGAATGATCGTTGCGGTGAAGCAAAAAGACTCGGCCGCACTCAGACGTCAGCTTCATCAGTTAACCATCGATCAAGAAGTGCTCGCTTCTCTCATAAGAAAAGGAGCGAGTTTGTATGAGTAAAGTATTCGAGATTGCCTTGGGGATCGTCACGAGTATCGGTGGCTTTCTCGAAGTGGGTTCGATCACGACGGCCGCACAGGCTGGGGCTGAGTTCGGGTTTCGTTTAACCTGGGCAATCGTGCTTGGCGGACTCTGTGTGATCTTCCTGGTCGAGATGGCTGGACGTTTTGCCGCGATTAGCAAACACACCATTGCAGATGCTACCCGGGAGCGTTTTGGTTTCAATCTTTTTGTGATTCCGTTAGTGACAATTACGCTCGTCAATTTTCTTGTCCTCGCGGCCGAAATTGGTGGTGTCTGTATTGCCTTCGAATTCACCACCGGTATTAGCTTCCCTTGGTGGGCCATGCCGGTCGCCTTTGTTGTCTGGCTGCTGCTGTGGAAGGGGGACTTTGGGATGATTGAAAAGGGAGTATCTCTACTGGGGTTAGTTACAGTGGTGTTTGTCGTCGGGGCAGTCAAACTGCATCCTTCCCTGACCGAAATTGGCGCTCACGCACTGCCGACGTTACCAGATCACGATGCTCCACGTTATTGGTTCCTTGCCGTGAATATCCTTGGTGCCTCTCTTACTCCGTACTTATTTTATTTTTATTCTTCAGGGGCAATCGAAGATCAGTGGGATGAGAGTGATCTCAACGTCAATCGTGCGGTCGCCGGTCTGGGAATGAGTTTTGGCAGTGTGATTGCATTAGCAGTATTAGTAATCGCCGCGTCAGTTTTCCAGCCCCGCGGGGTTCAGGTTGCCCACTATGGACAGTTACCGCTCATGTTGACTCAACTCTTTGGCTTCTGGGGTTTTATGTTGTTTACTGCCTCACTTGGCATCGCTTGCTTTGGCGCGGCGATAGAGATTAGTTTGGCGACTGCGTACTTTATTGCGCAGGGCTTTGGCTGGAATTGGGGAGAGAACAAGCGTCCGAAGGAGGCCGCACGTTTCAGCCTTGTCTACACAATCGTAGTCTTTTTAGCTGCACTCGTGATCGTGATAGGTATTGACCCGCTAAAGTTGACGAACTTTTCGATGGCGCTTACTGCGGTGACGTTGCCGCTCGCTACGGTACCTTTTCTGGTTCTTATGAACGATGAACACTATGTGAAAGAGCATCATAATGGCTGGCTTAGTAATAGCATCGTGGTAATCATCATTGCGCTCTCGTTTATCCTTGCGGTTGTGGCCATCCCGCTAGAAATCTTTGGAGGGTGACATGGATCTGGTCCGCGATGTGCTTGACAAACAGTTACTTGATCGCGAGCGAAAGAAGATGAACAAGGTCGACGGGATTATTCTCGAAATTGGTACCGATCAACCACCACGACTGGCGTATCTTGAAGTCAGTGGGCTCACCTTGGCTCAGCGACTCCATCCGCGACTAGGAAGATGGGTCGCGGCTTGGAGAGGAAAGAAGAACGTAACTCAGAATGAAGTGTTCCGGATTCCCTGGTCACAGGTGCGGGATGTTGGCGTAGATATTGAAGTCGATGTAGATGCTGAACAAACGCCCGTCCTAGCATGGGAACGCTGGCTGCAACAAAAGATCATTAGTCGTATTCCGGGGTCAGGATGAGTACAACCCAAGAGATTCACCTTGAGTGTTTGCTGGGTAAACAGATAGTCGATGCGAACGGACAATCGGTTGGACGTATTGAAGAAGTCCGGGCAGAAAAACACGGCGGTGATGTTTACGTGCAGGAATATCTGTTGGGACCGTATGCCTTGCTGGAACGGCTGTCACTGTGGTTCATGCGACTACCCCTCATCCATCTGCTGCACGATCACAACGTTGGGGGAGGATATCGTGTCCCCTGGGCTCAGCTAGACCTGACTGATCCTGAGCGTCCACGTATCCGATGCAGCAAAGAAAATCTACAAAAACTGTAGTGATCTCACCAACGTAAATAGAAGCAAGCCTGTGGCGTTCATAAGCAACTACAGAGGAACTCTACAGCGAGGGCGCTACGAAGGAAGTGGAATATAGCTGGTCTCAATTTTGCTCTTCACAACCATTATTTACGAGAAAAGGAGAAGCCATGAAGTCTACAGGTTCGAACCAGAATACGCAGTCTTCGCGTGGGCAAAAAACCCACTCGGCAGGAATCTCCAATCGTCCACCAGCCGACGAAGAACAGCAGCAGCGTCAACTCCCGCCTCGAGGTCAAGCAAAAAAAGGTTCCCATTCTCGCTCTCGCTCTGGGGCATCAGCGAAAGGGTCATAGTTGACGACGACTACTCGCGGCGTTCGCTAGCGCCGTGGTAGTATCATCGACAGAGACGTCGCATATAACGTCTCTGTCGGTTCTATCACAAACCGGTCGTTTTCCTCTGGACGAGCTTCCCGCTACCTATCGATTAGTCCTGCATTGGTACGGGCGCGGCAAAAAGCAGTGGCGTGCCTGCTGCTTTCACTCCACCAGCTGATAGACCTCCCGCTTCGGGGATTGCGTAAGCAAGCCTGACATCTGCTGCGTCCATTGATGAAATTCTGCACTCTCGGTGACATGCCGAAGTTGAGACTCCAGTGCCCCAAGGTCCGGCACTTCTTGCTCAAACAGGACATCTGGAGCGCCTAAGGAAGCAAAATGCGTGCGTGATATCCGCGGGCGGGTACCCCCAACCTTGAGGACCATCTCCCGTAACTGTAGTAAGTGTTGCTCCACTTCGTGGGTTTTGCCGGGTATCGTATGAAAGGCAAGACGTGAGATATACATAAACTACTCCTTCCACTTTCTTCTCTGTGTGCAGGAACTACGCTTCCTTCCCCTCGGTACTGCTTCTCCTATCGTACCGTGCCGAGGTCTCTACACAATATCGCTTTCTTCACAATGAGCCTGGCGAGGTGCTCCTTTTGGTCATTCGAGGACGACGTGGCCGTTTCTTCCATGCTGTAAGATTATGACCCGGCTGGAAGAGATCCTCTAGTTTCTCGACCGCCTCACCTAATTCTTGCTTCTGTGTCAGCACTGGGGTGAAGAGGTCGCCATGCTGCGTTAGTCGTTGCGGCAGCGTGGCGAGCGTGAACTCATGCGGGCTAAGGGGACGCTTGACTTCCGCCCATGTGAGCGGGGTCGAGACCGTCGCCCCTGCCTGTGCCCTCACGGAGTAGGGTGCGACGACTGATTTGCCGCGGGCGTTTTGCAAATGATCGAAATAAATTGTGCCACCTTTCCGCTTCTTGAGCGAGCGCTCCAGGGTGGCAAGTCTCGGATATTTCTCCACCACATGTCGTGCCACGAACTCGGCGAATTGGGCAACTTGCTCATAGCTGTAGAGTGATGCAATCGGCACATAGACGTGCAGACCCGAGGCACCGGAGGTTTTGGGATAGGAGGCGAGCCCCAAACCATCCAGTAAGACCTTCAGTCCAAGCGCAAGCTCCTGGACAGCAGCAAACTCCACTTTGTACGGATCGAGATCGAAGACAACCCAGTCAGGACGGTCGATAGACTGCACGCGGGAATGCCAGGGATTCTGCGCGATCGTTCCTAAATTGACGAGGTAGAGCAAAGTCGCGAGGTTATTGCAAACAGCATAGTCAACAACTTTGCCGCTCTCGGCTGGGGTCGAAAACGTTTCGACAAAATCGGGAACTGCATCGACATCGTGCTGGTAGAACGACTGGCCGGTAATTCCGTGAGGATGCCGCTTGAGGATCAGCGGTCGCTCGCGCAAGTACGGCAAGAGTGCCGGCGCGAGTGTAAAATAGTAACGGAGGAGATCGCCTTTGCGATATCCCTCCGTCGGCCAGTACACTCGCTCCAGATGAGTCAATGCTACCGTGTGGCCCTCAACTTTAAGGGTGAGATCGCCGTGCAGGTTTCGCGCTCGTAATGCCTGCGGAACAGAAACAACTGGGAGACCCGCTGTGGCGTCGCGCTCGTTAGAGGAGTCTTCTGTAGCCTTTACTGTAGCTTCGGTGTCTTGCACGGGTTCAACGATGCACTGCCTCGGCGCTTTGTCATCGCGCAATCCCAGAAAGATCGGCTGCCGCAAGCGCCGGTCGGCAGTCCAGGCAGAAAACTTTACTTCACACACGAGCACGGGACGCACCCACTGCACCGGCTCGTTGGTCTCAGGCGGGAGCGGGAACGGCGACCGTGTAGTCTTCAGCGGCTGTACGAGATCATAGACTTGGCGTAATGTCTGGTGGTCAAAGCCGCCGCCGACATGTCCTACGTACTGTAATATATTGTTACGATACAGGCCGACAACCAGCGCGCCCAGGAGGGGCCTCGTCCCCCGCGGTTGGGTGTAGCCGGCAACGACGACTTCCTGTCGTTGGACGGTTTTAATCTTGAGCCATTCCCGACTGCGGCCGGTCACGTACAGACTCCTGGCCTGTTTAGCAACGATCCCCTCAAGCCCCGCCTGCTGCGCAGCGGCGTAGCGCTGTTTGCCGTCTCCTATAGTGTGCTCAGAGTATCGTATCGAGGGAGCGGGGCGAAGGATCTGGCGCAGAAGCTGTTTACGTTCGCTGAGCGCCGCCGATCGTAGATCCCAGCCGTCGTAGTAGAGCAGGTCAAAAACACAGTACACCGCCGGGTGCTCTCGTGCCAAGCGAGCAATGGCGGCAGTGTTTTTGAGCCCTACGCGCCCCTGTAGTAACTGAAAGTTTGATCGTTCGTGCTCGTCGAAGGCGACGATTTCGCCGTCAAGGATGGCGGTGGTGGCTACGACGGTATCTGGCACTATAGCCAGTTCCGGATAGCGCGCGGTAACCTCTTTGTTATTACGTGATACTAGCCGTATACCCTTCTCATTGAGAAAGCATAACGTACGCACACCGTCCCACTTGGTTTCATAGAGCCACTCCGCCCGCGAGAAAGGTTGATTCACGAGGGTAGCCAGCATCGGAGTGATGGTGCGCGGCATAGCAACACGTCGGGCACCGATCAGGGGACTCGATTGCTCCACGCCATTGTTGCAGTCATCAGGATCAGTAATCGACCTCGCATGAGGGAGTGGCAGGATATTATTTACTTTACGTGAGCGACGCGGTTGGCGAATTACCTTTGCCGAGTGTAGAGACTTATCTTCGCTCTCAACCCATGTTGTGCCAGCATTCTTCTGTGTGGCCTCAGCGAACTCATCGTTACCTTTAATTAATAGCCATTGTCGAGCTTTCCCTTTTAAACGTACGAGGTGAAACTCACCGTGAAGTTTTTTACCATAAAGCACGATACTGAGCTTCCCAGCTTCAAGCTGTCGTATCGGGTCTTCGCTGCCAGACATCTCATACCGCCCCGTGTCCCAGATGGCGACATCACCAGCGCCATAATTGCCTTCCTTGATGTGGCCGCTGAAGGTCAGATACTCCACCGGATGGTCCTCGACCATTACCGCCAAACGTTTCTGTCGTGGGTTAAGTGATGGCCCCTTGGGGACAGCCCAGGATTTCAACACGCCCCCCATTTCCAGACGAAAATCGTAATGAAGATGAGAGGCGTGATGCTCGTGCACCACGAAACGACGGGTACGTGCCGTTTCAACCCGCCCCTGAGGTTCCGGCGTCCGGCTAAAGTCGCGCTTGCGCTGATATGCAGACAGTCCCATAAGTGGCCTGTGTAAATGCCGTGACGCTACCCCTCAAGCTTGACACTGTCGATATCCAAGGTGCGCGTACTACGCAGGAGGCCCGTAACTGTCACCGGTCTGAATAGATTTTCTTCGGCAGTGAGTTCCTTAAAAACGCTATCGGTAGCGCGCGCATGAAGCTGGTGCGATAAGCCAACGATACTCTCCCACCTCCGATGTTCTGCTGAATCAGAGAATGACTCTACTTGCATCACTATTTGGCCCTGTTCGTAATTGAGTTGGTAGAGGCGATTCAGATTGGGCTGTGCCTGCCGTGCCTCTGCTAAGTCACACCCAACACATACTACTCGTGCGGTGAATTGAGTTATACCTCGTAATTCGCCCTCAAATGACCCAGGGACTCCATTAGACTCTTGTGCGTACACTCCTGAGATAATACTAAGGGACATTAAAGTTGCTACGACGCTCCCACCGAGTATTTTCTTCGTAATCTCCACTGTCTTGCTCCTTTCTAAGCATGTAACGCAATGCGACGACCGACAAATTTGTTTGCACTCACAAGCGTATGCAAACAGCCCTATCCGGGCGCAGACACACCAATAGAGATTGAGTAGGGTTGTCTGTGCCAGTAGAGCTGGACAAAAGCAGCAACAGTTACCGGCGTCAGCCATTCCCGCAGCATACACGTGACTCCTTGGTTCCGAGTGACTATAGAGCTCAACTATCTCAATCCTGTATCTCTGGTGTCACCACCAGTGCGTATCTTCCCCAACTTCGTACATCAAAACGTGTGCGACTTACGGCTTTCCAAGATACTTAGTGGAGCCAACGTAGGAATCGTCCGCAGGTATGTAAACCCAGCGGACGCAAGCAACGCGCAGTACTCCGACTCTTCGCGCTCGCGTCCGCTACAGACGACGAGCATTTCTAGATCTAGAAGTTTTCCCAGCGTCGGCGTATCGTCGGGGGGAATCAGAATCTCCATGAGCAGGAGCCGACTTTGCGGCCCCATAGCTCGGTGGCAATTACGGAGAATAGTAAGAGCATGCGCATCGTCCCAGTCGTGTAGAATAAACTGTAGTAGATAAACGTCACCGCCAGAGGGCACTGACGCAAAGAAATCCCCACCAACCACCGAACAGCGCGCGGCGACACCAGCCGCTTCAAGGCGTCGCGTAGCCTCTGCGCCCACTGTTGGTGTCTCAAACAGTACTCCCTGAAGATGCGGCTGAGCCTGGATTAATGCCGTCAGCAGCGCGCCGTATCCGCCACCGACATCTATGACCGTCTCCACATCGGAGAAGTCATAGGCTGCGGCGACTGCCGGAGCCACTAGCGAAGCAAGCTCGCTCATGGCCTCCTGAAAAAGCGCCGCCGCATTAGGGTGCCGGGCGTAATAGTCGAACACTTGACTGCCGAACAGGTACGTAAATGCCGGGTCACCTGTCCGAACGCTGTGGAGCAATTCTCCCCATGGCTGCCAGCGGTAGGTACTGCCTATTTGCAGCAGCAGCGCTCGCAGCGAGCCCAGTGTTCCCCGTTGCAAAGGTCGAGCAAGCGGAGTGAGGTCGAAACAACCGTCCGCCGTGTGCATAAAGACTCCGACGCTGGCCAAAGCGCGCATGAGACGGAAGAGTGCGGGACGGTGGGTCTGTGTAATGGCTGCCAGTTCTTCGATACTACGGGGCCCGTCTTTCAGTGCATCGGCAATCCCGAGCGCGGCGGCAACAGAGAGACTCTGGGAAATCCAATACCCGGTTGCAAGGCGCAGTAACTCGAGGGAAGAGACGGCTTCCTGAGCCGTTAACTGAGGGTTCGGTACAGCCATCGTGCGTTTTTCCTTTGATATGAAAGAAACAAGATACAAACAAAACCCGGTCCTCGAGCCTGAGATGCGTTGTCATTTCGCACTCTCGTGCTCATTACACCTAGTGGATCCTTGCTAGAGGAGGAAGGATCAAGTCACACGCCTCTCAGAAAGAGCACGGAGGGCAACACTTAGCTTGGTCTACTTTTCTCTTCTTTTTCTTGGTCATATCCCTACAGAACGCAATATCCGTTACAATTCACCCGGGTTCGGCAGCGCGTGTAACACCATGGTTCAGCAGTAGTTACGAGAGTGAAGATAGACTTCCTCGCCCTTCACTGGCGGGCCGCCCCGAGAGCGAGCTGGGGGCATTCATGTGTGCTCCTTGATCGACACCCACCCCCAGTCGATCGACTAGTTCGCCCCCAAGCCACCCCGTCACCAGTGCTATCCCAGCTCCGAGCATCGCCAACACATGGGCCCACAGACCCGGCGTACTTGTTTCATCCCGCCACAATAGCCAACTCCCGATGAATAAGAGCAGAACGACCACATTGCCGCCACCGTGCCATAGTCCGACTCTTTTAGCGCGCGTCCCTGGCGGAATCCCTAACCAATCCAGCCAGCCAAAGGGCGCGGCGAGTAATCCGCCGATGATCCCCGCGTTGAGCACCCAGAAGGCGGTCGTCGCCATGGTACGATCGCCCGTAACCAAGTACAGCACATCAAAGATCACCGCCGTGGCTAACAATCCTAACGGGAAGACGATTAACATTTGGTGCACGGGGTGACCTAAGAACTTAACTCGGCTTTCCGCCGCCCTAACTGGTGTCGCTGTCTGTCTGCGTCCTTGCGCATTGTTTCTGCCCTGTTGATTCCTCTTTGTTACCGGTTGTGTTTCTGTCGCCATTTCTCTCTCCTCAAGGTCGATTGAGATCCTTAGACACGTCAAGCCAAGCTTTACTGAAGATTACGTAGGCACCTAATCTCTGTGTTGTTCCTTATTCTGCACGATAGAGGTGCAAAATTGGGACCAGCGGTCTTCTGATTTATTCGCTGCCTCAATTCTTGCGGCCTACGCAGAAGACCGTGGCAGCGATTCCGGGCGATACTCAGAGTCTCAGCCTTACAGAGCATGAGCAACACTACCAGCGAAACAACTGACCCTACGCGTGCATAGCACGCAACACAGGCCCAAGATCTGCGAAGCGCTTAATCGCGTGTCGTAGCGATACGAGCGGACGCGGCCCAACAAAAGCCTCGAGGTTTTCGGTCACAAAGTGAAGTGCGATATCCCTCTGAACGCGATACTGGGACGGAATCGCCCAGGCTCAGGTTGCCACGCTCCTGCATATAGCGTGTCTTGTAACTCACACTAGGTGGAAATACGAATCGTGTTCGGTAGAACGCTCATACTTGTAGTCTTACTCGCTCGTCACTCGTAGAGCTAGTCAACAATTAATAGCCTAATGAGCGCAACGAGTGCTACGGCCAAACGTTCCCTCCACAGTCACGCCTTCTCATATGAAATGACATGACGGGCGTGGCTATCCTGATCGACTTAACATAGTCCATCTTCTTGCAAGAGGGTTGTGTTGATAGCGACGGCGGCCTGTGCGCCTTCCGCCGCAGCAACAATAGCGAGTTGCACATCACGTGAGGCGTCACCAGCGACGTACAATCCCACAACGTTCATGTCCTCCGTATCTCTGTTCTCGACCCCACCTTTGTCAGTGAAATTGCACTGGAGCTTAGCAAAGAGTGACGAACGTCGCGTTTGGCCAGTATTAAAGAATAAGCCGCGACGCGCGAGTATCGCTCCCGTCACGAATACCACGCGCTCAAGCTGGCCTTCTGACGTGCCTTCTAAGCAGGCGATCGGGTCCTCACGCACCGCAATACCGTGCTGAGCAAGCTGCTAACGCCGCGCATCTGACAAGTCCGCTGGTCCATCAGTGCACAGAACGACGTCGCGACTCCACAACGTCAACAGCAAAGCCAGACCGCAACCTTTCTCCCCACGACCGTATGCGGCAAGTGGCTGCTCGCGTTTCTCCCAGCCGTCGCAATACGGACAATGGTGAACGCTCCGGCCATAGAAGTGCTCGACACCAGAAATGGTCGGTACGCAATCCACCACGCCAGTGGCAAGGAGCACTTTACGGCAGCGGTATAATCCAGTGTGACGAAGATTGATCTCGAAGCCACCTTCAAGTGGCGTGACATCCAGAGCTTCATCATCACAGAACGTTATCGTTTTATAGGACCGCAGCTCTGCCCGGGCGGCGGATAAAAATTCGCGAGGGGAGACGCCGTCCCGACCGAGAAACCCATGCATGGCGTGCGATGCGGCATTACGCGGGTGGCCGGTATCACAAATCAGCACTCGCCTACGACAACGTCCTAAATAGAAACCCCTTGGACGGAAAGTGCTTCACCTCATAGGAGGGCAAATGGATAAAGTTTGTCAGCGCCTGAAGAGGGGAAGCGAGGGACGGAGAGCCTCTTCGCATAACCGTGCGCGAGCGCCAAGCGTTGCTGGAACAATATCGGCCAGGGGCCCATGCGCGCGTGCGCTTACGTGCCCCCCTCCTCTTATTATTAGCGGCTGGCTATTCGTGGGCCCTGATGGGGGGCGTGTTGTATTGTAGTAGCCGCACGATTGCCCGGGGGAAGCGAGGGGTGGAGGCAGAGGGGAGGGAGGCGGCCGTAGGGACTCCGCCGACTCCCGCTCGGTTGGCAGTGGGTGGAGCGAAGTGGTGGCCGCGTGGGGGGTGCAGAGTAGTCCCCGGGACTGTGGCTTGCTGCGTAGGCGCTGGAGTGGTCAGGTCATGGGGCTGGTGTGGTGGAAGACCTACGAGGTGCGAGGGTGGTGAAAAATCCTGACGTGACTCTCGTTCACGTCGATGCCGCCGAGAAGCACCGCGCACACGATAGCAAGTCACAATGGCACGCCCGGTTTTGTAACGAACGGCGGTTTGTCGTGCTGGATCTGATTATGGGGAGAATCGATAGTACACACCCCTTGTATGACTACCTCACGCGACACGGCATGACGGCGGACGACATTAAGTGGTTCCGCCGGCATCCGGCCAGAGTCGACGTCTTAGGACTCGACTACTACGCGCACTGTGAGCTGGAGTGGAATACGCGGGGGCGGGTATGGCCCAACCGTATGCCAGAAGGCTTTACCGCGGTCGCGATGGAGTACGTCGACCGTTACCAACTACCGGTGATGCTGTCGGAGACCAATATTCGTGGTTATCTCACCGATCGATTGAGCTGGATGAAATTTATGTACGAGCAATGCGAAGTGCTGGTCGAGCAGCTCACACCTCGTGACCTTTCATTTCACGGGTTCTGCTGGTTTCCGCTGATCGATTCAACGGATTGGGACACCTTAGTCAGAGAAGCCAACGGGCGGGTCGACCCGCAAGGCATCTATTGGCTCGACCGTCACCGGACCATACGGAACGCGTCTGAACTGAGTGACGTGTTTACGGCCTTGGCGCGTCGGACACTCAAGGGCAGCGACATTCCCGCGTACTGTTTTCAACCGCCCGTCCATGACGTAGTCCACGGTTTTCGCCCGTTCATGCGCCATTGGCAGTGGAAAACTCCGGAGCGATGAGAAGTAATGCGTTAGACGTAGCGAGTAACTACTCCGCCCTTTCCCAGGTTTTACCCATTACGTTTTACGTGTCCTTGCGGCACTAGCACCCGCCCCTGCCTGCCCGTGCGGTTGTACCGCGATACCACCTCATCGGCAATCGTCCGCCCCCGCCCTTGCTGACCCAGGGCGATCACTGCGCCGCCAAAACCTGCGCCAGTCAATCGTGCGCCGTACACGAATGGATGTCTACGCAACAATGCGCTCAGTTCATCGAGCGCGGGAATCGACACTTGATAATCGTCACGCAAACTGACATGCGACGCATTCATCAATGCACCAAACTGCGCTGCGTCAGTTCCTTGGATTACCGCTAGTACTCGCGCATTCTCACTCACGACATGACGTGCCCGCTCGCGAGACGGGCTAGGCAGTTGGTCAACTGTGGTAAGATCGGTGACATCCCGCAGTACAGCGACGCCAAGTAATCGCGCCGCTTTTTCACACTCGGCTCGCCGTTCGTTATACTTACTCCCTGCCAGGGTCCGGGCTACGCCGGAATCAATCACAATAAGTTCGGTGGCGGCCGGCAACGGCAGCAGACGATGCTCTAAGGTGCGCGTATCGAGGAACAGTAACGACGCACTGGTCGCCAGGCTCGCGGCCATTTGGTCCATGATGCCACAACGCACATGGGCGTAGCGGATTTCGGCCTGCTGACCGATGAGCGCGATAGTGATATCATCAATCGGTAGATGGAGGAGTGCACGTATTGCTCGCAAGGTCGCCACCTCAAGCGCCGCACTACTCGAAAGCCCTGCTCCCATCGGTACATCGGAGCTCACGTGCATTTGCAGTGGCGGGACCGCGACACCGCGCTCTTCGAGCAGACGAATGCACCCCTCGATGTAGCGCGCAAATCCTGCCGGTGTCGGCTCTTGAGCGGAGAAACGTACCTGTTGATCCAGTGTCGTCGAATAGACGTGAAAGGCGGCATCGGCACTATAGTCCAGCGCCACGCAGGTCTGCAGGGGAATGGCGATCGGTAAGACAAAGCCGTCGTTATAATCTGTATGCTCGCCAAGCACATTGACACGGCCGGGCGCGCACGCGCGCACCGCAGGCTCGGAGCGGAAATACTCTGCTACTGTAATCATGACCGCTCCAATGGCACTGGTCGCATCCGTCCGTCATGGTTAATGCTCGGCCAGTCGGGGTCGAGAGTCAGATTCTCCAACGCGTCCGCATGCACGAGAAAGGTATCTTCAATCTTCATGCCGGACAGACTAGGGTTGAGAGCTATAGCCGTTCCTGTTTCTAGTAGAACATTGGTATCAGGAGTTGTGATGACCTCGCGCGCGAGATAGCCCGTCAGCCCGCCTTGGTGGTGCTCACGAATTGCCGCAGGATAGCCACGAGTGCTGTAGGCCTCGGCGAGTGTGTCACAGACGCGGTGTAACGCAAGGCCAGGCCGACACGCCCGCAACGCCGCTGCCTCGACCGCGCGTATAACCTCGTGTCGGTTTTTCTGTTCCGCGTTTGCAGGCGAGAAACGGACGAAGCGCGTCAGGTTGGTATACAGTCCGAAACCCCGCGCGCAGAACCCGAGCATCGCCTCGTTACCTAGATGTGCGGTCGATGGTGTGGGATGACGATAGCGTGGCAGTCGTGCCGCGCCGGCAGCCAAGGTGAGCGCCGGGTGCAAACCGCATGCCCATAACGCTTCTGCACCGGCTCCGGCTAGCTCATACTCAGTCCAATCTGGCCGCGCCGCGTGCATGACTTCACTCATCGCGAGGGCGGCACGCTGTCCGACCTCACGGTAGCGGTTGTGTTCACTGCCAGAAAGGCGTAACCGACGCCGGAGAAATTCGCTGGGGAGCGGACGTTCTCCTGCGTGCGGTCGATCACTCAGGATGAGTCCCCCGGCCGCGGCCTCGGTCACAAACGTATCGCGCTGCTGCAATTCTGCCCACGGCGCGACGTGCCACGAGAATCCGGCCGGCACCTCTTCGTCTTGTAATCGCGCAGCCTCGATTTCATCCGTCAGGATAATAGCGTCACTTTTGGTTACTAACACTTCAGCCACACCTGCCTCTGCAGTGAGCAACACCGCGTCGGAGGCTCCAGCAGTTATCCAGGCGAACCAGTCAATACCGCGTAGTCGCACCCCGTGCACGCCACGCGTTGCCAGTTGACTGCGCACCCAGGTGAGTTTCTCTTGTACGTCAGTGATTCGTTCTTGATGATAATCAGAAGTCATAGATCATCCAGCGTTATGGAAACATTTTGCAGTTCCTTAGCTTTATCCTCAGGCAGGACATCCATAGCGAACATACCGGCGGCGATTTCCGTCCCCGCCAGGTATTTCAGCCGGTCGCGCGTACGATACGGCGGATAGAACTCGGCATGCAGATGCGCTTCCGGGTGCGGCTGGCCGTCGAGCGGCGCTTGATACCAGGCCATCAGGTACGGAAACGGTCGTTGCCACAGCCCATCGTATTTCAACAAAACGGCCTTGAGGGCGCGCGCTAAATCGGCTCGCTGCGCCGGCGAGAGATCGCTGAAATACGCCACCGGCTGTACCGGCGCCACCCATACTTCATACGGGTAGCGCGCGCACGCAGGAACGAACGCGGCGGCACGCTCGCCGGCGTACAGCATACGGAGTCCGGCGCGCTGCTCTGCCGCGATAAGATCGCTCAAAAGCCCCTGTCCGCGCCCACGGTAGAAAGTAACTTCTTGTGAATTCATTCGCGAGAGAATAGGTGGCACAAACGGATACGCGTAGATTTGCCCGTGGGGGTGATGCAGCGTCACCCCGACTTCGGCGCCGCGGTTCTCGAACGGCAGCACATAGCGCAGCTGGGGGAAACGAGCAGCACGAGTAGTGCGATCAGCCCACACCTGAAAGAGCAATTCGATATGCGGCAACGGTAACGCGCCGAGTGACGTCGACGGATCTTGCGTGAACACCACGACTTCACATAGGCCCGTCGCTGGCGCAGCGGGGACTGTGACCTGCGGCGCGTCATGAGCCGTCAAGACGAGCGAGGGGAAGCGGTTATCGAAGACCGCAATGTCGTACTCACCAGCCGGCAGTTCGGTCGGATGCGCAGGATCAGTAGTCACCGCCAGCGGGTTATATTGCGGCGGCAGGAAAGTGCGGCCTTGTCGGTGCGCCGCATAGCTAATCCATTCGCCTCGCAAGGGATGCCAGCGCAGATGGGGATTGGCTGCGAGTGGCTCTGGACTGGGACTCGGGACTGACCCGTGGACCTGCACGGCTATGTTGCCATACAACGTCATCGTGCGACCATCCGGCTTTTGTAGATCCAAGCAATGCATGCGCGTCCCTTAGGGATAGGTAGCGATCTCGATGTCGCTGCGCTTCCGCGTCGCTGCAGCAATCAACTCCAGCGGCACTTTGGGCGTGCGATCAGCGTACAGCAAGCCATTGGCTTCTTGAAACGTATCGGCAAACTGGGTGTAACAGAAGCCGCTGAAAACCGCGTTATTGTTCGCAACCGCGAGCCACTTGCGATAGCGGTCAAGAAACTCCACGTCGGTCGATGCCAGTGAATACCCCCACAGTTTTGTGTCACTAGGTGCAGGACGACCGCTATACACAATTCCGCCAAACTCGGTGAGCATAATCGGCTGGCCACGATGCGGGTAGCCGTCGAGCGTGAGAATCCGCCCGCCCGGACGCCGTCGGTCCATGAGTTCTTGCGTCTGCACGGGCGTACCGTAACGCATCCGGAGATTCTCGGGATTCGAGTCATAGTCGTGAATACCAATAATGTCCGTGGCAGAAGCCTCCCACCCATCATTGCCCACCACTGGCCGCGTCGGATCAAGCGTGCGCGTCAAGTGGTACAACGCTTCTACGGCATCGCGGCGGGCCTGAATCGAGGTGAGATTGGGCACGCCCCAGGACTCGTTGAACGGGACCCACACGACGACGCAGGGATGGCTGTAGTCGCGTTCGATCGCTTCGGTCCACTCCCGCACCATACGCGAGACTGCACGGCTGGTGAAGCGATAGGCCGACGGCATCTCTTCCCATACCAGGAGACCGAGCCGGTCCGCCCAATAGAGATAGCGTGGATCTTCGATCTTTTGATGTTTGCGCACGCCGTTAAACCCCATGGCCTTCACCAGTTCCACGTCCCGGCGCAGTGCTTCATCAGACGGCGCAGCCAGCAGCGTCTCTGGCCAGTAGCCCTGATCAAGCACGAGCCGCAAGTCATACGGACGGCCGTTCAACAGGAAGCGATCACGATGAATATTCACCTGACGGAGCGCCGTGTACGAATATACGTGATCCAGCCCTTCCGTACCGCGCCGCAGTATCAGCTCGGCGTCAAGCAGAATGGGACGCTCTGGGCTCCAGACTAACTCGTTGCGTGAATCATCAATCCCCGGATCAGACACCGCGATTTTGCGGTGAATTTCACCACCGGTTACTTTGTAATGATCATCAGCCAGCACGTGGTTCCGGTGCCAAATCCGCACATGCACGGTTAAGTCGTCTGCGTGATCGCCGGCCACGCAGGTTTCGCAGCCAATCTCGAAGCCATCAAAATGCGGCGTCCAGCGCACGCTCTGTAGATACGTCCGCCCGACGCGTTCTACCCAGACCGGCTGCCAAATACCGGTAGTACGCGGATACCAAATCGAGTGGGGTTCGCGTTGCCAGTCCTGCTTTCCCCGCGGTTTGGCGAGGTCGTGAGGATCATCTTCGGCATACAGCGTGACTTTTTGCCGGCCAGATTCCTTGAGCAGGTGCGTGATGTCAGCTGAAAATGGCGTATGGCCGCCTTCGTGCTCGATGACGAAGCGGTTATTGACCTAGACTCTTGCGAGATAATCGACCGCGCCAAAATGCAACAGCACGCGCTGGCCGTGGGCGTGCATATCAAACTCGCGTTCATACCAACACGCCAGATGAAATCCCTGATCACCGAGCCCACTGGCCCGCGATTCTGGTGGATATGGCACCTGAATCTCGCCAGACCACACGATCGGGTCGGTGGGGTGCGTAAACCGCTGCTCATCATCAAAGGTAAACTTCCACACACCGTTCAGACAGTGCCAGTCTTTGCGCACAAATTGCGGGCGCGGATGTCCCGGCTCAACCATACTTCACCTCCTACGAGATTTGACTGCGTATACATAGCGATATTTACAACCTATTGAGAGAAAACTACCGTCGCGTTCGCTCTAGATCACAAATTGTTTTTGCGCTCGTATGATTGCGCAAGTTTTAGAGAATGTCTCCTAGAGATGCAAGCCTCTACTACGGGATTTTCTTTGCATAGAGATAAGGCGGTGAATTGGAGTGGGTTATCGAGATTTCCTTACCGTAATAAACAACAGGTACTAGAGCAGACTTATGATCAGTCGAGGTCCACGCGCGGCATATCCTTTGCTATCTAGCGTCATGGACGTTGCCAGTGTTTCTATCACCGATGCCATCGGCTGGCTAAGTTCTGGTATTCTCGTCGCGACCATTGGCAAACAAGTACATAAACAGTGGCACGATGGACAAAGTCGTGGTGTATCCCGTTGGCTCTTCCTCGGGCAGATCGCGGCCTCAATCGGCTTTACGCTCTATAGTTGGCTAGTCGGGAACTGGGTGTTTATCGTTACGAATCTGTTAATGCTAGGGAATGCATTAGTCGGCTATGCAATTGTATTACATCACCGCAGAAGAGAGGCACGACAGATGAACGCCTGGCGGCAATCCGACTGAACTAATCCAGAGTCACTTGGCACTTTGCAATCGAGCTAGCTACTCTATCGCTCAATGATGGTATGTCGGTAGACAAGAACAGCGAACCACTTGTTGTCGCGCTAGGACTAAAGTTTCCATACTGACAAGCAGCCTTAGCTGTTCTTCCCTATGAGCGAAAACCGCTACAGGGATGTCGGGTAATCCCGACATTGAGGTCACCGGTATAACACTGCGATTGTTACCGTCTTTTTTATAACACTCGGTGTACTTTTTTCTTGGGGTAGTCTCGGAGTGGCCTATGTAAAGGACTTCCACTCATCTGTCTCGCCCATAGTCGTAAGATCAATTGCGAATTGCGGGTCCACACCGTGAGAAAGCTCAGAGGCGCTGCGCTTTTGCTTTTCTTCTCCAGTAGTAACTATAGACGATTGTTCACCAACGGACATGGATACAGGACATTGCGGTGTTCCTCTCGTAGTAAAAAGGGAGAACAGCTAGATAAGTCCAACAATCACAGACGGACATGCTAAATCGGACCACAAGAGCTTCATACAGCTACTCCGCTGTTCTCTTTCGTAGCGTGCGCCATGCGCACCATCGACGTCGACTTTTTCGAAGTCCTCGTCGGTGAGAGTCACATACGTCCCCTTCTCGACTTCGTATCCTCGGACGAGATCCTCCGATTCAACTGTCTGTCCGCATTTGCCGCAGACACGCTCATTCTTGATCCGCCCCCCATCTTGTTTGTGTAGGTAATGGAAGCGCAATTCATTACTCCGGGTGGCTGAGTAGAGTTTCACTGGCATATGTACTGCGCCGACGCACAGCATGCCGTTCCAACTGGCTCTCATAACAGTACTCCTTTAGTCCGTCAGAGGACGATGCCTCCGTTTCGAGTGATAAGGTGAAAGCTTTGCTCTTTCTACTCCTCTCACTTGAGAGCTTGCTCGCCCCTTTCTCCTTACATAGGAAAGCAAAGTCTAGGCCATAGTTCGGTACTGAACCAGCGCCGAACTGAAAGAGAATAATCAATGGAACAAGGCCCCTTTACTCTCGTTCTCATGCTCCACGGCTTGCGGATACTCTGTAACCAGCTGTTAGTCGAGGGCTGCTACCAGTATCAAGCACACATTCGTCGCAAAGTTGATAATAACATTTTGATAACTGTTAATAGGGACGCTTTTCATGCTCAAACATTCCATTATGGCAGAGCCTGTAAATTTGCGACAGACTCATCAACTACACTATATGCCAAGTGAACTTGTCGCGCGGCCACCACAAAGCTTTCGGGGAAAATACTACTTAACTGCCTCAGATCTCCCCAATATAGATAAGTCTTTGTCTGTCGCATATGGCCTTACTCTTGCTTGCCTCAAACCCATGAAGGGTAGTGGGATCATATTTAGCTCTATTAGAGCTAGTGGTCGTATACCGTTACAACACAAGAGGGACGCTTACCAAGCTTATCAGTAAAGGAGGTGGACATGTAATCTATTCGCGGTCATACAGGATCAAGTAGTAATTACTATCTGTAAATTAACGCGCAAAGAAGCAACAAATTCGTTTTGTTAAACCATTTATAGCAAACATGAAAGGACACTGTAATGAAAGAATCAGTCAAACTATGGCCAGCAATGCTAACTGTGGGTCTACTCGCACTTAATCCTCCAGCCTTTGTCTACGGACAAGGTGCCGGCGGTAGTGGTAGTGGCGCGGGTGGCAGCATGGGCTCTGGTACTAGTAACCCTGGGTCCTCGGGCAGCGGCAGTATGGGTTCGGGGAGTAGCAGTACGACTTCAGGGAATGACGACACTCAGAACCAAGGGTCGGGGTCTTCCGGATCAAAGGGTAGCTCTGGGACTACGAGTAGCGGCGGTAGTACAGGATCGTCAGGAACTAGCTCTACGGGTAGCCAGCGTAATCGAACTTCCGGATCAGGTGGCACGACAAGTGGCTCGGGCACGAGTGGGATGACCGGATCAACTTCTAGTAGTAGTAGCAGTCAGGACCGTTAACCTTCCACATCTACCAATTGTGGAGAGTATATTGCTCACCAGGCAGCGTATGGCCTGTTGTAAAGGGTGGGACTAGTCCCGCCCTTTCGTGATCCGTAGGTAGTATATAATACAGAATGATTCCTGTGCAGTTAACTCGCGGTGCTACGAGGCAACCGAACGGACGAGTATGTTTTGCCGTTTGGGCACCTCTGTCCGTCAAATCGCAGTACGATATGGTACTCCCATACGAACGGCTCCGGTGTGGTATGTAAGTTCTGGCCTTCATACTGTGATGGTCGCAGATACCTCTGTAGGGATCATTATGTGTATCTCCTTGATGAGGAACGGCTTCGCCCTGATCCGGTGTCCCGCTTTCAGCCTCTTGGAGTGCACGGCCTTCAGTAGTAGTTGACCCGCAAGCATTCGCTTGGACTGGTGCGGCGTGGTGTAGCATCAGGTTGCAGGACTTGCTCCTATACGAATTGCATGTAGGTACCCTTACAGGAGTGGGAACCTTCACGGCGCTCGTTCCGTATCTCGATTACCTTAAAGCATGAACTCGGCGTGACCGCAATCGAGCTCATGCCTGTAGCCGAGTTTCCCGGTGCATATAACTGGGGCTACGACGGTGTCGATTTGTACGCGCCGCATTCCGCTTACGGCGGGCCTGATGGGCTTAAGACCCTCGTTAATGCTTGTCATGCCACAGGTCTGGCGGTAGCCTTGGACGTGGTTTACAACCATCTCGGTCCTGAGGGTAATTATCTACGCGATTATGGCCCATATTTTACTAACAGTTACCATGCACCTTGGGGCGATGCGTTAACCTTCGAGGGTGATGAAGGAAGAGAGGTTCGTCGTCTTCAGCCAAAATCACGATCAAGTCGGCAACCGGGCGTGCGGTGAACGTCTGAGGACCCTGGTTTCTGTGCCCGCGCTCAAATTAGCGGCTCGCCTCGTGTTGTGTGCGCCTAATATTCCGCTGTTGTTCATGGGCGAAAAGTACGCTGAACCCGCGCCTTTTCTGTATTTCACCAGTCACACCGATACTGCCCTCGCTCAAGCAGTAAGCGAGGGCCAACGGCGCGAATTCGCCGAGGCGGCGTAGCATGAGGCTGTACCCAATCCAGCAGAACAGTTTGTGCTACACACGTGAGTCTCCGGGCCTCTCGTTGCTTATGAAGATGGTGCACTCTTCTGTTCACCTTCGCCGCGTACGTCTCGCCCTTCTTCTTCCGCAGACGGATGGAGCGGCCGCCGGGTCTTGAGATTAAAGGTATCCCCACGGCTCATGACGTGGAGACGCATATCGAAAATAGAGATAGCCTGCTCAGCCTCCTCCTCAGAGATGTTTGACGACGAGACGCCGTGCCCATCGAGTACGTAGACGGCCCCAGAACCGATGACTCGAAACTCTTCGTCTCCTTCGACAATAACCGCAGTGTCTTCGTCTATACCTACTCCTAACATGCGCGGATTTTGTCCCACTGCTCCGAGTAAACGGCCGATGCGACCGCGTTGGGCGAAATGCTGATCAATGATGACATCCTGGATAAGGCCCAACCCGGGCGCCATATGGAGTGCCTCACTCACGCGGTGCGACTCCCCGCTCTCGCCTGAGACGAGCATTGTGGCACTCAGTACTGAGGCTCCAGCTGATGTCCCTGCGATGGTAATACCGCGCGTCCAATAGAGTTCCTGGATACGCTGACAGAGCGGGGTCCCGCCCAGAAGACCAGTAATCCGAAGCTGACTGCCGCCGGTAAAAAAAATAACAGCGACATCGGTCAATACGGCCGGGGAGGCATCTGCCTCCGCTTCTGTACGGTGATGGAGCTCGAGGTGTTCTATTCGCTCAACTCCCAGTTCGTGAAAGATCCGTTTATACTCACGCCACAGGTCGCCGGCGACCTGGCTGGCCAACGTGGCGACCACCAAAGTTCCCGACCGCACTCGTTTGACCACCTCGCAGAGAATCACACGTTCCCCGGTTTTATCTTCCCGGCTGCCGATAATAATCAGCGTTCCCGATGTGGACGGCCGCGGACGTCCAGAGTCTGCCTTGCCGTTCATACGGGGGGGCACTATTGTGTTCGCCCTCCGGGCGGTGATGGTTGTTTCCTCTAGTCTTACGCGTTTTGCCCATAGAGTGAGACCCTCCGGTTGCTATTCGTTAGAAATCGCTCCTTCACCACGAGTTCCCCGTCCCGCACCATACAGCGCCCCCGCGCAATGACGTGGACAATGTCGAGCGACCGCTGGCGTAGTACCAGTACATCAGCGTCGTTACCGGGAGCCAATCGCCCTTTCCGCGGCAGCTTGAGGACGGCGGCAGTATTAGCCGTTACCAGCGGCAACACCTGCACGAGCGGCAGATGGTAGTCACGGATACAGGTACGAATTTGCTCAAAGAGGGTACGGGGACTAGAAATAGACGCATCGGAGGAGACAGTGAGGCGACCAAGGTCGCCGTCGTTGTTGATATAGAATTGTAACCACTGGGGTAAATCTTCTTCGACCGTATCGATATCAACGAAACTCCCGCGATGCGCTAAGGCGATAGCCTCTTGCATCAGCACTTCACTCCGTTCGATGTGCGTCGGATAGATCCACGCGGGCTGGACGTTGTAGTCATCCAGGACCTTCCACAACACTGCTAAGCGCTGTTCGCACGGGCCAACATGGAAATGTGAGACGCCTGCTTTATTGTTCAGCAGCCCGCCAACGTAAGCTTCACTGGCGACGCGGGCGAGTTCATGTGGCTGCGGGTCTGTCGAGCGGTCGTCGGCGATGGCAATCTCACCAATCCCAATCACTTCATCAAGAAACAGCAAATCTTCGCGTGGCGATGCCAGCACAGTCGTGGGCGGAATATTGTAACCGCCTGTGTACATGTACGCCGACATTCCCTCCTCGCGTAAGGCCTTCACCTTAGCCAGCAGCCCGGGCAAGGTCTTCATCGTCGTGTCAACCCCAAGGCAGCCGACGACCGTCGTGATACCAGCCGTTACAATCTCATGCAAATAGACCTCGGGTGTTTGCGTGTTGAATCCCTGTTCCCCGCTACCGCCGAGCAAATGCTCGTGTGGATCGATAAGACCCGGGATGACAAGGCAGCCACTCGCATCGATGACGTCACAGGGGACACCGAGCGCCAGCATTGCTGAACGGTCCACCGTCCCAACAATTGCAATCCGGTCGTTGACTAGCAGCACTGCCTTTTGCCCGCATGGCTCGGGTCCGTACACCTCGCCGTTCTCGATCAGGGTGAACATATAAATTTTTGCTTTCCTCTCTAGTTATGCAGTACCGTATCGCTGTCCGTGTCGGTATAAGGCCCTGCCGCTGATCAGCAACACTGCACCGAGAGCTAAAAACGCGACATCCCGGGCCATTTGCCCCGGACCAAAGTGCACATGGTGCAAACTGAGCAGATCATGGTTCATCAGTCCTTCTCTGAGATTGAAGACGGCTCATCCACACAAACCGGCTCCCCAGAGGGCCCGCGCCCGTCCCCACGGCTTGGCTTGGATTTTTCCCGAGCACGGCAATTCCCGCTATGAGCATCACCCAGCAGAAGGCATGAAAAAGTCCATCAGTGAAAATCAGCGCGCAGATCTACTAGGCTGCTCACCAGACACAACCGTTCGTCACAGATGGTGTGGTGCCACTGTAGTAGTTGGTGGGAACAGATGCCGTCGGCCAACCCGCCGACACCGACGCCCAAGAGCACGCCGACCAGGAACAACGGGTGAGGCTGTCGCATTACCGACACGCCTCCTAATCGATCCCGATATTTGCCTGCCGTACGTTCACTTGCAAACCTTGGGCGGGCGGCCCCTGTACCTTTACTGGTCGTGCAGGCAAAGTAGTAACCGGAGTGGCGTGGTAGCGGGTCAACAGCGTTTTGACAACCGCATGGCTATCATAGAAGAGGACGGCAATCTCACCCTCCTGCAGGTTGCGTACGGCCGTTTCCATGGCTTCTTGCTCATCAAGGATAATCTGACACTCACACTCTGGGTTTTCAGTCTGGATCGCCTCGGCAAGTAAACAGGGAATCGCCCCAGGTTGCTGGCCGCGCAGGTCATCCCACAAGATAACACGATGAAACACGCGAGCGGCGGTGCGGCCGGCATGGGCAATGAGCCACGCCGCACGGTCACCAGGCACGGTAAGTACACCAATACATCGATAGCCAGATACACGGTTCAGAAAGCCTCCGATAGCGGCAAAAGCACCAGCGTTATGCCCGTAATCGACGACAACATACCCGCGACCAACCCGGTAGAGGTTGGCTCGACCCACATTGTGAGATGCGGCCTCGAACGTTTGCAGTGCGGAAACGAGTGCCGCTTGAGTCACTCCCTGTGCGCGGCAAGCGGCAACGGCAGCCAAGACATTTGCCACCTGAAAATCGGCCATCCCTTGCCATGTGACCGGGACGGTAGCAATCTCAACCAGCGGCTCTTCCGTAGCTTCCCCCACCGCCTCGACAATCCAGCTATCTTTCACCACATACGCGGTGCCGCCGTTCATAAGGTGGCGCTTAATCAGCAGGTGGTGAGGGCGCAACGAGAAGTAGACGATCTGTTTCGGGCGGTTCTGTACCAGGCGGCGCTCGGCGAAACGGGCGACTGGTTCGTTATCAGCGTTGAGGACCAAAGTCCCGCCGTCGCGGACGCGCTCGGCCACAAGCAATTTGACGTGGACAATATCCTCAATATCCCGGATGCCGTCCTGACCGATGTGGTCCTCCTGAATGTTGGTAATCACAGCGACGTCCGCCCAGTCGTACCCGAGACCGCGCCGAACAATCCCTCCCCGTGCAGTCTCTAGCACGGCGACCTCGACTGTCGGATCGGCAAGAACAGTGCGCGCGGACTGCGGACCAGAGTTGTCACCCTGGGTGAGACATGTGTCTCCGACCCAAATTCCGTCCGTCGTGGTCATACCCACGGTCCTGCCGGTCGCGGCCAAGACGTGGCTGATCATACGAGTGACAGTGGTTTTCCCATTAGTTCCGGTGACGGAGATAATCGGGATACGTCCGGAAGCACTCTCAGGCGGATAGAGCATATCAATAATGGCGGCGCCTACGTCACGGCTTTGCCCCGAACTCGGGAAGTGGTGCATACGAATTCCGGGTGCGGCGTTGACCTCGATAACTCCGCCGTGGCCGTTAAGCGGCGCGGCAATGCTCGGGAGCACTAAATCAATGCCACAGATGTCGAGGCCGACGGTACGGGCGGTACGTTCACACAACTGACGTATCTCGGGGTGAACAGAGCACGTAACATCCGTCGCCGTACCGCCGGTGGACAAGTTGGCCGTCTCACGCAGATACACGACTTGGCCAGGTGTTGGTACTGTTTCGAGCTGTAAATCTTGCCGGCGCAGGCAAGTGAGGAGCAAAGGATCAAGCGTGATACGGCTCAGCGGTTTTTCGTGCCCGTCGCCGCGTAACGGGTTGGCATTCTCCTGGTCGATGAGCGCGGCGATCGTTTGCCGCCCGTCTCCGGTCACGTATGCTGGGGTACGCTGACTGGCCGCTACTAATGTTCCATTTATCACGACCACCCGATAATCACGACCAGTGAATAGCTCCTCGACCAGCATCGCGGCGGAATACTGCTGGGCCAGCTGGAACGCTTCCTGTACGTGCTCTGCTGTATACAGATTGAGAGAAACCCTTTTACCCTGGTTGCCGTCGAGCGGCTTGACCACTATCGGTTTCTGTAGAGTCGCCAGAGCGGCGACGGCCTCGGCCGGCGTCCGCACGACGATCCCGTGCGGTACAGGAATCATCGCCCGACGAAGGAGCGTGTTAGTCAGTTCTTTGTCTTGCGCGATCTCGACCGCAATATAGCTTGTTTCACTTGACAGGGCCGCCTGGATAAATTTCCGCTGTGTTCCATAGCCGAGTTGGATGAGACTGTTATTCGCTAAGCGTGTCCAGGGAATGTCACGCCGCTCTGCCGCGGTAACAATCGCCTGCGTACTGGGCCCGACTGCGGTTTCTGTCACAAGTCGTTTAGCCTCTCGCAAACGTTCCTCTAAAGGGAACGGCTTGTTAGTAATAACTGCGCTCACCAATTCGACAGCAGTTTCCAGGAGGTAACGCATCCCGGATTCCGACGTGTAGTTGACGACCACTCGATACCAACCGGGCACGTCCATAGCGCGTGTCTTACCGTGGGACACCGGAATACCGACCGGCTCACTGAGTTCCAAGGCAACATGCTCTATAATATGGCCGAGGTAGGTACCCTCATGGAGACGCTCCACAAAACCGCCTGCCCGGCCGCGTGAACAGACGTGCTGATATAGCCCAGGAAGCAGCCCGAGTAAACGTTCGATGAAGTTGGGTAGAGCGTGACTCTCTGTATTGTGTAAATCTTCTAGATCTAGAGTCATCACGAGTACGGGCTTGTGGCTGTAGACATTTGGTCCTGCAATTGTACGAATTTCGCCAATTTTCATAGAATAATCTCGCTTCGCAGTGGAGCTGTGTGATTGTGTAGCAAATGAGAGGTCGAGGTGTCGCGATGATGTCACTACTAGTGAATTTCTCTAGAGGGGAAAAGAGGAGTGTCGAAATCAGAAAAAGTTCGGAGTGCGAAGGTTGGGAACGTCCAGATCCAGAGTCACGGAAAGACTAGGAGTCTAAGAGCCGTAAAGAGGCGTTCTCCTTAGAGTGGGATGGAAGGTGTCACGATACCGCTGGCCAATTCAATTTACGCCACTTCCTGCCTGGAGCTTCAACACTCTAGAAGGACTTCCTCATAAGTTATTCTCTGATCACAGCGCGCGAATTGCCACCATCAAGCTGTTAAGTTCGCCTTACACGGCAAAATAGAGGCCAGAGTCCTGACTCATTCAGCTAGTTAAATTATCGCGCTTCTCCACCCGCTTCGTGCTAGGCCACATAACACTGGGAGATTGATGAGGTTTCCCCCTTAATGCTGTAGAGAAAACTGTAGAGGATACGTCATTATGAAGAGTCCCTACGACTTTGCTCTACTCGCAGGACAGGCTCCGGCGACGAAGCCAGCTCTACAGGAGATAGAGAGCGCTTCTCGGCCCCCAGCCTAAGCTTGTCGAAAGGCTCGCTATGACAATGCCGTATGTTTCTCCATTCATAATGCTTCTTGATCGAACGGTAAGGTCGTCAGTTCATCAGAGTAGGATATCAGCGCTTAGTGCATCGCCGCGCACCTCTGAAGATACAACCATAACACTCGCGGTAGATAACCGCCTTACATATCGAGAAACGCCTCTCTCACCACGTTCCATCCCGTTCCACCTTTCACATCGTTGTGTATTAGATAGAGCGTAAAGGCGACAATCCCAGGCACCTGGGTCTCTCCCAGTGAGTAATAATTGCATTCCCACGAGATCCATCCATCCAGCGCCGCCCTGAGCTTCCACCATTGATGCGGCGACGCGAAACGCTACACATGCGCAAAGGAAATGCCAGATCTAAACCGATCCCGGATTCGTGTGAACGAGGAATGATCGGGGACGTCCTTGGTATACCGCACCTGACAAAACCGGCGATACGCCAGATTGAGCTGCACCTCTTCACACAGACGGCGATCCGACGTGATCCCACACAAATAGCCAATGAGCTACCTGCGAAAAAAGAGCACGGGATCCACGGAAGGGCGTCTATTGTCCTCACAGTAGAGGTCTTGGGTTAACTCGGAGATGAAACTAAGATCAACGACTTTCGCCACGCACCGCACAAGATGCTCAGGGGGAATCGTGGCTTGGGGCTCAATGGTTACCACCTGCTGTTCTGCGTAGATATGACGGCCTTGCATACGAACGGTTCCGCTCATCACCGCTCGTAGCAACTCTCTGCCCCTCCTGGCATTTCCTCTTCGCCCCTTTTCAACAGCTCGAAGTCTTAATCTCACAGACAGTGTAAGAGAAGCTCACAACTTCGATCGGCTCTTCAGCCGGCAACCAAGGACGCGGCCCAAGCAATCATTCCTCTTTTCCTCTCACGTCTTACCGCGCCAAGAGCGCCGGCAGAACCAAGCGAACGGACAATAAGACAGCTAAAACTTCGTCTGACGTGTTCGACAGATCAGCTACCGACTTTTACACACTATGAGTTTCTTGAGTTTTTCCTTTACTGACGCCGTCCGCTGGTTGAGTTCCGGCATTCTCGTGGCAACGATCAGTAAGCAGGTCCATAAACAGTGGCTAGACGGGCAGAGTAAAGGTCTATCGCGCTGGTTGTTCCTCAGGCAAATGGTTAAGAACAAACGACAAGAATACGCAACATCCGAAAGCTGTACGCTTTTATGCTATACCAATAGTCGGGCACCCGCCGTGAGCTTGTTGCTTATATCCTTGGCGAAAGCAAAGAGCAGAAGGCCATGACTCCTTGCTATCCTACCGTCAGACCAGACTATCTTATTATTTAGGGATGGTACTACCTCCCGTTGTCCCACTCAGATTTGGCGCGACTTGTAGTTGATTATCGATCTCCCGAACACCTGCGACGCTCTGAACAGTTGCACTAATATCGGCTTTGTCTTTTTCCGTCTTAACCGGACCGCGCAGCGTGACCCGGCCCCCATTAGCACCAATGTAAATTCCTTCCGCATATGGTATCAGACCTTCATCCGCGCGCAACGCCTGGCGGATACGCTGGGTCATCGCTTGGTCATCACCGGCGGGTAAAGTATTCGTAGAGTTCCCCGGTTCGTTGCGCGGATCCTTAGCGCTGCCGCTAGTTCCATGGTGTCCTGTTGCGGCACTGCCTGAGTGATAACTGCTGTCAGCACCCCCCGGACCCTGGCTTTGGCCATACCCTAAAGAGGGGAGTCCCATTGCTATGATACTAAAGATCAGCGATGCCTGCCTCAACGACGTTCGTTTATTCATATAGCTTATTCTCCTGTCCCAATATTACTGCTTTCACTGCCACTAATTATTCACCAGTAGGTGGCGTTCCTACATTCCACAGAGACACAAAAGCTTGAGCGCTAAATAAGCAAGGAATATGCCTGAAAATCTCATTGGCAACAGAACTGATTTCACCAGCAGGCAGGAAGAGGCATACAGTACAGAAATTTCCTTCCCTTTTACTGTCGTCTTTCTAGTGAGCTTTCGATTTAGGCCACACTTTCAGTGAGCTCGACGGCTTCGGGCGCGCTTTCTGGCTCAACTCGCTGCACCGGCGTCGTGACAAGCAATTGCACTGCTTGAGTCCGTGCTTCAGTCAGACTGCTAGCCAACGTGTTCACCCCATCTGTAGTCAGACGACGCAGGATCCTATCTCTATCTTCGGTCGTCTCGTGTTGGAAACCAGGTCGCACGACTAAGATTTGCAACTTTGGAAATTGGCTACGTATGCGCTTGCACAGGTATCGGGCTTGCGTGAGGCCGCCTGGTGGCATTGCCACAATGCAGATAAGGTCCGGAGCCCGTTGCTCGGCGACCGCCAATACTTCAGAACCCAGAGTAGCGGTCGAGAGTTGCACCACCTCTTCTGCCACAGGACGTAATACCTGACTCAGCATGTCCAGAACGAGTTCCGCTCCCCTACTCCGCGCCGGTACCCCCAAAATGTACCCTTGCGGTTTACTCACTGGAGGTGTGGTTGTGTCAGCTGTCTCTGGAGCCTGCTCTTCCCGAGTCTGCCCGATTAGGTGATGCACGACATCACGAATCGCTCGCAGCACGAATTCCTCCTCATTGTCCGAGATCTCCTCGCGCGCCCGATCCCGTTCGGCTAAAAGCAAGCTCGGCACAAGCACCTCGTCAAATACCTGCTCTAAGGATGTGGTCTGCAACTGCTGCTCAATAATCTCGCTCGCCTCGTCTTCATCTCCAGCCAGGAGGCGTTGATAGAAGCTGACGTCGGCCTCTAAAGCTGGCTCATCTCCCAACAACACTGCGAGAAATTCTAGCCGCGGCACATGTTTTCCTATGACGGCCAAACAAACGGTGAGGGGGGTAGAAAGAACCAGTCCAACTGGTCCCCAAAGCCAGGTCCAAAATATAGCCGAGACGAGTAAAGCTAAAGAGGAAACACCTGTACGGTGGCCGATGAGCAGCGGCTCGATAACATTGGCTGTCACCCCATCCAAAGTCAGAAACAAGCCTACAGTCATGAAGGTCTTTGACCATCCGGGAAATAGTACAAATGCTAGTGCAGTGGGTAGTAGCATTGCTAACAGGGACCCAAGGTATGGAACGAAGCGCAACAGAGCTGCGCTCACACCCCACAGGACAGCATACGGTAGGTCGATCCAAAACAAGACTGCGGCTACGACAACACCAAAGCCACTATTAATGAGAGATTGGGTGAGCAAAAAACGGCTAATCCGCTGCCCGGCCTCATCCATCGTTCGGGTTGTCAGCGTGATCTTTCCGTGACCTACCAGCCGCAGAAAGCGATTGCGAAGATCTTCCCGCTGAACTAGCATAAACATCGTCAGGATGAGGACAATACCTACCGTTGCCAACTGCTCGAAAATAGGGACCGCTATCTCCCGGAATCGCTCCACGTTCGTGGGCTCGCTAGGGATAATTTGTACCGGCTGGACAGGCGGCTTAACAGTAGAGAGCTGTTCATCTCTCTTGGCACTGTCCTTTTGCTCCGCCTTTGCCTCTTGTTTGGCTAGTTCCTCGCTGACCTGCTCTACCGCTTTCTCCATGTCGCCGAGTATCCCCTTTTGGCTGGCACGAAGGGTAGCGAGTTTTTGCTTGATCGTATTGGAGTAGCGGGGAAACTGGGTGGCGAAATCGTTAAATTGCCGGCTGAGTACGTAGCCAAATCCGCCGACAACCCCAAGGGTAAGCACCATGACTAGCGCGACCGCTCCGAGCCGAGGGAGGCCGCGTCGCTCTAAAGCTCTGACTCCTGGAGTGAGGATGAATGAAAGTAGGACTGCTAACGCTACTGGAATGAAGACCGCATGGGCTAGCGCCAAAATGGTTACGAGTAATGCAATAGTCGCTATGTACAGAAAAGGTATCAATGCTCCTAACAGAGCTGACCATTGCGAATTTGTCATATGATATGGTTTAGCTCACGAAACAATACACCGCAACAATTATGGTCTTATCACCAGTCCCCCTTCCTGAAGTTACAATCACTTAATCTGCGATGTGCCGCAGAGACGCGACATGTCGCGTCTCTACAAAGCCAATCACACGCTGTTAAGGACGCTAACAAGGAATTATTCAATTCCGTAAGCTATTATCAGTTGGGGAAAGTCAACAATTACGCACTTATACCCGTGCTTCTCCAGTGTAGGAGATATCTTCTGCCCCGGCCTGTGTAAAAATGTCCTTGGCCCGAGCTCGCTCATCACTATCTTCGGTATGAACTGAAATCAGCATATTACCGTCCTTCACTTTCCCCTCATAACGTTTGGCTTCATATTCGGGGATTCCCATTCCAATCAGAGCGCCGGAGAGTCCACCGACCGCAGCACCAGCAGCAGCCCCGCTGAGAGCAGCCATAATCGGACCAGCAGCAATAAAAGGCCCCATGCCAGGAATAGCTAAGGCTCCTATACCTACAAGCCATCCCAAGGCACCACCGAGGACACCACCTGTGCCTGCTCCTGTTGCTGCTCCTTCTGGGGCTTTGGTATGTTGCTCATGGGCAAAATCCTTCGTCCCACTTTTGTCAGGGAATAAAACAGAAATGTCATTACTTGAGAAACCTGCCGCCTTCAGTTGATTTACAATTGACGTCGCCTGGGCTTCACTTTTTGCGATACAAAACACTGCTTTTGCCATACTATTCTCCTTGTCTAGAGGTAAAGGTAAAAAAACGTAAAAGGTTAGTGAGCTGCCACTTCAAGGTGATTTTCGACCTGTTTTTTGCCTGCTAGTTTTTGTGCTGTCTCTGCAATTTTCGCTTTTTCCTCGACGCTCGAAACAGGACCCCGCAGCGTCACCGTCCCATTTATCGTAATGATCTTAATGTTGTGCGCATCGGTTGACAGCGACTTATCGGCTACTACTGCCTCTCGAATACGACGGGTTAGTTCCACATCAGCCGGATCCGAGGATTGGTCGCCTGGGGTAAGAGTATCTCCGTCGCGGTCACGCACGTTTTTGCCCGTATTATCCGGAGCGGTTTGTGCGAGAAGGGTTGAAGGTGGGTAATTATCTGCGAGTACAGGACCTAATGGCCCACCCGCAACAACCAACGTGGCCAACAATAGTGTCATTTTTTTCATCAAAGTACTCCTCAAAAGAAAATTATGAAGAACAGACTGAGCAACAAGGATGCCACGAAATAAGAAAAAAAATACGTAGGGGAACAGGAGGGAAAAGTCGAAACTCGTACCTTACTGTGTCTTTTTCTCCTCTATTATAGTGGGATTCTCCCGACAGTTGCATTTTAAGAAGTATTATTCTTTCTGCTGAGGCTGTTTGTTGGACCTATAGTGTACTTTCCAAGCAGTGAAGGTAACTACATGTTATCTTGGCGCCCGGTTTGCTACTGTGTAGCCGCTTTAACGCTATTGCATCCCCGTCTTTGACGGCGAGTGTGACAAGTAGGCACTAAGTCGAACGGCGCGGCTGCGAATCACGCGCCCGCTCTTTGACTGCATCCCGCATTGCCTTGGTTTTCTTATCCTTGTTCTGACCGTCTTTTTTCTTTCGCTCTTTGTCTGACATCTCTTTACCTTTCCTCAGCTGTTATTCTCATAAGAACATCAGCCGAATAAGCCTGGAACCGGGGAACCCGCCCCGGTCTGCTTGGTAGAACTATTTATAGGCAGTTGGTTCCGGTTCCTTTTGAGGAGATGAAGTTGGCTGCTTAGGTGTACCAGGGTCAGCAGGGTTGAGTTCCGGCTGGCCGCTCAACGGCGGTGGCTTGGCCGGATGTGGCATGGGTGGTGGCGCAGGTGCTAAATGAGGCGCAGCAGGTTCCGGCATTGGCGGGGGAGGGGGTCCTGGTTTCGCTGGTTTCGGTTCTACAGAAGGCGGCAACGCTGGGCCTGGAAGGTTAGCCTGCGACTCGGGCTCCGGATCTATCGGCCGTGGAAGGTCCGACGGGGGTGTCGATGAAGTTGGAGGCGGCGGTTCCGACTGGTCCGAAGCGGCAACATGCTGTAACTGTCGTGCCCGCACATTTATGGGAGCACCAGGTATGCATTGTTGCTGCGGAGATATAACTCCATCGAAACAACTAGTAAAGTCTTTATGGAAGGGTTGAACAGCGACCATATTTTGGCGAACATACATAGGCGTAAGTATCGGCTTAGCCCATTCATGTGTTCCCGGCACCGCGGCGAGCACTCCAGTCGACCAATAGAGCGTGACACCAAGTGCTACATCACCAAGTAGTATACGCAATATGCCGTTTTGCTTTGATTGGATCATGTTTACCTCCTGGCGGTGCCATAGTCGTATAGAATACCCTATGAGCAAGTTTAATGCCTGTAGAGGAAATTTATTGCTTGCATAAGGCTAACGACAGCAAATACATAACGTTATCCGTTTTATTAAGTCCAGATTTTTACATTTGAGTTTAAGTCCTCGTTAGCAATGCAAGGTAGTTGTATCATGCATACATACGTATCCATCGCTGAGTCAGGATGTTACGTTGTAGTATCAAGCGGACACCAAAGCGAGCTGTCACCATAATCAAGCAGAGCAATCTAATTTCATGCTTGTTGGTTGTGTAGTGATTTGACAACGGTGGAAGTGAGAGAATTTCTCTACGCCAGCTTAAGAGTAGGAGCCTCGGCTTACCAGTTTAGGCGCTTTGGAGTTTACTACTTTCCCTCAGATTATGGCCTCTATCTTGCGTCTCTGTATAGGTAGAATAGCTACCGTGAGGAGCAGTATATCGCCAGGGAAGTAAAGCAGCCTAACAAGTACTGTTTTCGCCAAAGCAGCTTACTGACTCGACTTCATATACTCAGAGAAAAAGTAACGATTCATAGAGAAAGGAGAGTATTTTTATGATTACCAATCGCAAAAAACTTCTTGCTATAACTCTGTCTTTTGCAGGCATCCTGTACATGGGTTCAGTTGGATCCGCTGATTACCGTGATCGACAAAGTGAACCACGGATGAGCAAGCAAGATCAGCGTAGTCTTGAGAATTATCTTGACTCACATTGGCAGATTGCTCAGCAATTGTACCAAGATCCCGAGCTTATTCGTGATCGTCAATTTGTCCGTGACCAGAGATCCCTAGAGACCTGGCTAGATACTCACCCCGACGCAGCGGAGGCCTTGGAGGCGAATCCTCACAAATACCTATGGAGTGGGAACGACCGTGCACGGCAAGAATCCCGTCAAGAATCTAAAGGATCTAGTAACCGTCGGACTGATTACATGAACGAACAAGACCTCCGTAGCTTTGAAACTTTTCTTGATAACCATCCGGAAACTGCCCAGCGTCTCTACCAAAGTCCTGAACTCATTAACGATCGTCAGTTCACACAGAATAATCGTGCCTTGGATGACTGGCTTGAGAGTCATCCGCAGGCCGCTGATACGATTCAAGCTAATCCGCAAAAATTCCTCTGGCGCGAACGCTCCGTGGGTGTGACAGACTTTCTCCAACAATTACTCGGAAGGTAGTATCTACAACTTTTTTATTTTCCTGCTCAACCATTACATAAAAAAGATCTATGTCCTCTTACAAAACGACTGGTGAGTACGACATTTTTGTTGACGACTGAACGCTTATCACAATAAGAAACCTGTTCAGCAATAAAACTCTATGCGGAGTATCAAAGACGTTGACGTCGCGATTATTGGAGCCGGGACGGCTGGGCTATCAGCGTACAGCGAGGTACGCAAAGCGACCGAACAAGTGGTGCTAGTTAATGGTGGTCCTGATGGAACCATGTGCGCTCGCGTTGGCTGCATGCCGTCCAAGGTTCTGATTCAGGTCGCCAACGACTTTCATCGTCGCCAGAGGTTTGGGATGGAAGGGATTCTGGGAGAGGAACATTTGCATGTCGACCGCGGTCGAGTGTTAGCGTATGTACGTTCTCTGCGGGATCGTTTTGTTCATGGCGTTCTCAAGTCTCTAGATAAAGTCGGCGACCACTATATAAAAGGTTATGCCCGCTTTCTGACTCCTACAACGTTGGATATAGAGGGGCAACATATCCACGCCAAGTGTGTCATTATTGCCACTGGTTCGAGTCCAGTCGTACCAAAGGACTGGCAGGTGCCTGCTGATCGTCTCCTAACCACCGACTCACTTTTTGAGCAATCTCAGCTTCCCTCTAGCCTAGCCGTGATTGGCCTTGGAGCTATTGGAGTCGAGATAGGGCAAGCCTTAGCACGACTTGGCGTGGAGGTTACCGGGTTTGATCAGTCTCCACAGTTAGCTAGTCTGACCGACCCAGAGGTCAATACTTGCATGCAAGAAATTTTGCGCAAAGAATTTCCTCTTCATACTGATGCTGCGGTGACCGTGCAGAGCGAAGGGAACACTTTGGCGATCAACGCAAAGGGAACCGTTCAGGTTGATAAGATATTGGCGAGTCTGGGACGCCGTCCTCACGTGGCCCAGTTGGGGTTGGAAAATCTCGGCGTACCACTCAACCGGCACGGGTTGCCCCCTTATGACCCGAACACACTGCAAGTGAGAGATTTGCCTGTTTTTATCGCCGGTGATGCTGACGGAGACCGACCAGTCCTACACGAAGCTGCTGATGATGGACGTATTGCTGGTTTTAACAGTGTCCAGGACACGCCGCATTGTTTTCAGCGGCGCACACGGCTGAGTATCGTTTTCTCTGAGCCCAATGTAGCAGTTGTCGGGCGTTCTTTTGCAGAACTGCGACAGCACGATGTTGCGATCGGCACAGTCCATTTCGCCCAGCAAGGGAGAGCTACGGTGATGGGCGAAAATAAAGGTATACTTCGGTTGTACGGTGAAAAACAGACCGGTTGCCTGTTAGGGGCTGAATTAGCTGCACCGCAAGGCGAGCACCTTGCCCACTTACTTGCCTGGGCGATCCAAAAGGAAATGACTGTTTTTGATCTGCTGCAACTGCCTTTTTATCATCCGGCGATAGAAGAGGGGTTGCGCACTGCACTGCGCGACCTGTCACAGCAAGTGAAAACTCGACGTTCCTTATTTGACTTAGCGCTCTGCGATAGCACGGCAGTAGGAGAGATGAGTTAATCAGAGTGTCCTCTCTGCTAGACTGGTGTCAGCGTTATGCGCGTGTCAACACTTCCAGAATGTGGCCGTTTGGGTCACGGAAGTAAAAACCCCGCCCACCGTTCCATGCATTCAGTTGTCGATTCTCTAGATTCCACGGGTCACTGCCATAAGCGATACCCGCTGCCTGTACACGCCGGAGAATAGCATCGCACTCGTCGTCCTCTACATGGAACGCATAGTGATGCTGCTCAAAAGAGGTCGCATTATCGAAATCAAGAGTGAGCGTCTCGTTAACCCGCACTGGCGCAAAATGTCCCGTCGGTCTGTCGTAGCGCAAGCCGAAAATCTGGGCAAAAAACCGCGCTGACGCCTCTTTGTCGCGCGCTGGTACAATGGTGTGATTTAAGGTAATGGCCATATTTGCCTCCCTCAGAATGGATCCAATAGGTGAATGCCGCATTACGCCTTATACTGGTGCCTCACCTTCCGCCATAGCTTTAAGCAAACCGCTTAAATAGCGAAGGCAATCAGTCTCGGTAAGAATCCCAACGAGGCGTGCGTCTTCGACAACTGGTAAACAGCCGAGTTTGCCAGCAGTCAAAAGATCAACTGCTTGTGTGACTTCGGTATCAGGCGTGACGGTAACCACTTCAACCACCATCACGTCACGTACAGCAACCGTTCCTAACCACTCCTTCTCTGCAGTACGATTGAGTTGCAGCACCGATGACGCGGAGGCCCGCAGTAAATCGGCTTGGGCAACAAGACCAATAAGACGGCGGTCTTCATCCACCACTGGTAGGTGGCGAATGAGCCCAAGTCGCATGAAAGTATCCGCGACTTCCAGCGTGTCACTAACGTTCAATGTTACCACGTCCGTTTGCATTAGGTCTTTCACTTTCATGTAACACCTCGTTACCTTTACAAGAGGAATCATTTGAACGGCAGCCGCGCTTCCGAGGCCAGACAGCCATTGAGCGCCAGGAGCCACCTTCCAGCTCGCAAGGAAAACCTTTTACTTCTAGTACCCCAACACGAGGTCAAAGTGCCCCGCGAGTGCACCGGACTCATGCTGGGGCGCGGGCTGCAGGGAGACGATCAATCGTGCACGCTCCGCCGAGTCGCTAAGGCTGTTGAGGACAAAATCCTGCTCATTACGCGGCTCGCCTTCGACATACATTTGCGTCGTCAATTCATCAAAGGCTGTGCCCCGCACCTTGAAATGAATATGTGGGGCGCGATTAGCATAGGACACCGGCCTAATAGTCCGAAACCGGTAGAAGCCGTCCTTGTTCGTAACCGTGGTCCCGAAGCCTTGGAAAGCGGAGTCGCGCTGATCCATGTGCCGCGGATGGAAGTACAAGCCCTGATGATCGCACTGCCAGATCTCCACGACCGCATCTGCTAGCGGCTGGCCAGACGGGTCTAGCACATGTCCGCTGAGATACGTCACAGTGCCCGCGGCTTGTAACCCCTCGCCTATACGCACAAGGTCGTTGTCTTGGTCTGGAGGTAACACTGTCGGATAGAAGGGGCCTTCTTCTTGCGGCGGCGTGGGCTTAGGTATAGGCAAACTACACTGTCGTTCCTTGCTCATGAGCCTCCTTTGTAGGCCTTCCATTGACTCAGGTTGTCGTCATAGGTCCCAGGGGTTCACCCATAATCACAGCAAAATTTTCTCTAGAAAACTTTGTCCAACGTGATAGGCAGCTCACGCACCCGTTTCCCAGTCGCATGAAAGACCGCATTGGCGATGGCTGCGGCAACACCAACGAGGCCGAGTTCGCCCAGGCCTTTCACACCAAGTGGGTTAACCACTTCATCGTGTTCTTCCACGAAGATCACTTCAATATCACGCACATCAGCATTCACGGGCACGTGATACTCCGCCAGATTGTGATTTATGAACCGTCCGTAATGCTGATCAATCACACTCTCTTCTTCCAGCGCCATACCGATACCCCACACAATGCCTCCTAGCACCTGACTGCGAGCAGTTTTTGGGTTGAGAATGTGCCCGCCGGCGATCGCACTCACAACACGCGTGACCTCAATCACGCCGAACTCTTCATCTACTTTCACCTCGGCGAAGATCGCCGAGTGCGAATAGCGTGAGAACTGTTGTTGTTTTGTATCAGGAGCACTGGAGATTTCTTCTTCGATGACGTTGCTCCCGCCGTACCGCATCGCGTCAACCAAGGACACAGCCTGAGACTCATCACGACGCAAACCGATCTTTCCATTGATGAAAGTTACATCATCAAGTTTTGCTGAGGCCAGGGGTGACCCTTCTATTTTTCGCGCCTGAGTGAAGACTTTTCCACGGATCTTTTCACAGACCGCTTTGACTGCCGAGCCGACCGTCGCCGCAGTGAACGAGCCGCCTTCGACAGGGGCAGTCGGTAACGCCGAGTCACCAAGCGTGAAAGTCACTTTGTCCAGCGACAGCCCCAGCGTCTCGGCAGCGATTTGCGTCATAATGGTATACGTGCCAGTGCCGATATCCGCCGTGGCGCTGCTGACGAGGAGTCGACCGTCAAGGGTAAGGACTGCCTTCGCGCCGGCCTTGCGCTGCTGCGCCTCCCACGCGCCTGTCGCCATGCCCCAACCAATTAATTGATGGCCGTCGCGCATAGAGCGCGGTTGGGGATTACGTTGCTCCCAGCCAAATTTCTCCGCGCCTTGCTGATAACACTCACGTAGGGCTTTACTCGAGAACGGCTTGTCTTCGACCTGGTCCTTCTCGGCGTAATTCTTCAGGCGGAGCGCCAGTGGATCAAGACCGACTTTGTAGGCGAGTTCGTCCATCGCGCTTTCGAGCGCGTACACACCCCACACGGCACCCGGCGCGCGCATATCAATCGGCGTGTAAACATCAAGCTTCGCCAGCTTGTGTTCATGCTTGGTGTTGTCGCACTGGTAGAGCAGGCCTGACCAGCTGGCAACATTCTCGGAGTAATCTTCAAAGTGCGAGGTTTCAGCTAGCACCTCGTGCGTGAGCGCCGTAAGCTGACCATCGGCGGTAGCACCAAGTGTGAGTTTCTGCAGCGTGGCAGGACGATGGCCGAACGTAAACATTTGTTGGCGTGTAAGGGAGACTCTCACGGAGCGTTTCAGTTCACGCGCCGCCAGCACTGCTAAAAACAGTTGATATTGCGGACGCAAACCTGAGCCAAAGGCCCCGCCCACAAATGGCGAAACCACACGTACCTGATCGCTGGGAAGAGCGAAAACCTTGCAGACATATTCTTGGTTGTTTTGCGCTCCCTGCGTCTTTTCATAGATTGTGAGTTTGTCGTCGGCCTCCCACACAGCAGTCGTCGCAAACGGCTCCATCGGGTTATGATGTTCGACAGGCGTTCGATACTCAGCTTCGACACGCACGGCAGCATTGGCCAGCGCCTGAGCGGCGTCGCCGCGCGGTGGCGGTGTTAGTTCGATGCCCTCTCTTTCGGTCGGCTCGTAGGCATCTAGCTGTTGTTTGGCTAAATCAGTCGCATGCTCATAGCGTTCGTACGTTACGCGAACAAGCGTTGCGGCATATCGAGCCAGTTCAAACGTCTCGGCAACCACAAGAGCGATAGGTTGTCCGCTGTAAAGAATTCTCTTGTCGTATAGCGGGCGAAACGGTGAGCCCGGCGGTGCGACTTGGTCGCGGTAACTGCGATCGAACCACGCCAGTCCCGGCATGTTTTCATGGGTGAACACCTGCAACACGCCCGGAAGCGCCAGCACCGCACTAGCGTCAATACGCTTAATCTTCCCCTTGGCTATCGCACTAGAAACAACGTAACCGTAAGTAAGGTTGGGAACGGCATATTCAGCGGCATACTTAGCCGCGCCAGTCACCTTAGCGCGCCCGTCGACGCGGCTGAGCGGTTGTCCGATGTAGTGTGTTGCTCCCGATGTGACCATAACATTTCCCGCTTATGAATGCTCTCTGGGTTAGTCATTAGCGCGAGGTTGTGTCGCGTCCGTATTGGGGCACTACTGATTGCCAGACCCGGGCTCCGCTGCCTTGCGATGCTGCTCGGCGAGCATACTCGCTGGCGTCACGTTAGCGACCGCTGACTGCAATTTATTTTTCCACCCGCTGACAATATCGCCATCGCCGCGCATCATCGCGTCGAAGCCGGTCTTAGCGACGTCCGCCGGATCATCTTTTTCGGCTTGGCCCACCTTTGTGTCCATCATGTCGGCACGCTCGAAAAACTTGGTCTCGGTCGCACCAGGCATCAGGCAGGTCACAGTCACCCCCGTGTCCTTCAGTTCGTTCCGCAGTGCGAACGAGAACGAATTGAGAAATGCCTTGGTTCCGTTGTACACCGCCGAGTAGGAGCCGGGGATGAAGCCGGCGATCGAGCCGACAATAAGGATGCGGCCCTGCCCGCGCACGCGCATGTCATTTCCTACCTTCTGTAATAGATAAAGCGTACCGGTGATATTGGTATCAATGACACGCTGTACCTCGTCGAAATCCTGGTCTAAGAACTCTTTGCCTAAACCCCGCCCGGCGTTAGCGATGACCGCCCCAACCGGTCGCCCTCTCACTGCGGCGTAGAGCTTATCGTTTCCCTCTAGGGTGGCGAGGTCCGCTTCAATAGCCTCTACTGTAACATCCAGTGAACGGAACTTCTCTGCCGCGTCGTTGATCGCGGGCTCATCAGCAGCAATCAGCAAATCAAAGCCGTTCTCAGCGCAGCATCTGGCGAGCTCATAGCCGATGCCGGTGGACGCGCCGGTGACGACCGCGAGAGGCCGAGTTGCCCCATTTGAGTTTCCCATATCGTTTTTTGCCATGATTTATAACTCCTCTGCCTTATTGTCAGAATTTATAGGACGGCTGCGGCCCCTGCGCGGCTTGCGTGAGAGCACGGACAACGGCGCGCTGTGCCAGTTCGATTTTGAAGTCGTTGTATCCAAAGCCCTTGGCATCACGCACCAGTGCGACAGCCACGTGTTGAAAGTTTTCTGTTGTGGCCTTTTTCCCGCGCAGCAGCGTATCGACTTCGTGGTCACGCCAGGGCTTGTGCGCCACACCGCCTAGCGCCAGGCGTGCGTCCTGTATTGTGTCTCCATCCATTTCAAGCGCAGCGGCTACCGACACCAGCGCAAAGGCGTAAGACTTACGATCACGAAGCTTAAGATAAGCGTAATGTTGAGCGAAACCTTGCGCGGGCAAATCAATGGCAGTAATGATTTCGTCCGGCTGTAAATTCGTGTCAATCTGCGGCGTGTCACCAGGGAGACGATGAAACTCAGAAAACGGAATGGTCCGCTCGCCATTTTTCCCTGTTACGCACACAACTGCTTCCAGCGCGGCAAGTGCAACACACATATCCGATGGATGCGTCGCGATGCATTGATCACTTGTCCCTAAGATCGCGTGGCTGCGGTTGTATCCGTCAATCGCCGGACAGCCGCTACCAGGATCGCGCTTGTTGCAGGGTAACGCTGCGTCATAAAAATAATAACAGCGAGTGCGCTGCAATAGATTGCCGCCGTTCGTTGCCATATTGCGCAGTTGCGGCGATGCACCTGCTAAGATCGCTTTGGCAAGAAGCGGATACCGCCGTTCGACTTGCGGATTGTAAGCGGTGTCAGCATTAGTAACGAGCGCGCCGAGCCGTAGTCCACCATTACTAGTCTCTTCAATCTGATGAAGTGGAAGGCGGGTAATATCGATTACTCGATTTGGGCGCGCAACGTTCTCTTTCATCAAGTCGATGAGATTCGTGCCACCAGCGATAAATTTTGCCGTGCTGTCTATGGCAATTTCGCGTACAGCGGCCGCCACGTCAGCGACACGAGTGTAGGAAAAACTGTTCATTGATCTCCATTCCTCTCCTGCCCCTGTCTCACTTGTTCGATCGCCGCCAGGATATTAGGGTATGCTCCGCAACGACAAATGTTGCCGCTCATCAGTTCGCGGACGTCGTCAATTGTGGTTGCGTGCCCTTCGCGCAGCAATCCAACCGCCGAACAGATTTGTCCTGGTGTACAATATCCGCACTGAAACGCGTCATGCTCGACAAACGCGTCTTGCAGGGGATGAAGCTCATCACCTTTGGCTAGCCCTTCAATCGTCAGCACTTCCGCGCCGTCGTACATGGCCGCCAAAGTCAGACAGGAATTGATGCGTTTGCCATTCACCAGGATCGTACAAGCACCGCATTGGCCGTGATCACAGCCTTTCTTGGTACCGGTCAAATCCAGGCGCTCGCGCAATAAGTCTAGCAAACTCGTCCACGGCGCCACCGCTAATTGTTTTACCGTACCGTTCACGGTGAGCGTGATTGTGCTGTTTGCGGGTAAAGAGACTAATCCTGTGCTCCTTGCCTCGTTGACTGAGTCCTTCATAGGTACGTTTTCCGTCCTTATAAAGTTCGTAACTGATTACCGAGGACCGCGCCAAACTCCTCGCCTCCGTCGGAGGCAAATGCCTGATAGCCTACTTCAATCTGCTCTTGCATAAGCGAATCTTTTAATTGGATGAGGGTCATCTTTACGCCGCTGCCATCTGTTGACAGGACTCGGCACAGCGATGACACAACTCAGCACAGCGCGCCATCACCTCGTCGCCGGCACTGCCAACACGCTCACAATCCTCTGCGCACCGCCTGCATACTTCGGCACACACATCACAGACATAGGAATGAAGGTCTGAGCCACGCATCATAAAATTCGCGCTGATTTGACAAATCTCGGTGCAATCAAGCATGAGCTGGATGTGTGAGGGCTCGGCGTGCTTTCCTCCCATGTGGAGACAATGCTGTATTGTCTCTACACACACTCGGTGACAGTCTAAGCAGCTTTGGATGCATTGCTGCATCGCGTCGTTCGTTGGCTGCGTCATGTGATCGGCCATACTCTTCTCCCCGACTTACGCATGCTCAAAAGTCTTACTCCACGAATTTTTTCTGCATAGACAGTGTTCTTCCTGGACCTGCTCGTGCTTTGTATCCAAAATTGACGCCACACTTGTGGACACAGAGAGGCGTAAAAGTGAAGAAATTTTGGGAATTGCGGGTGATATAACGCAAGCCTGTAGAGAATGTCATGCCTCAGATGTGAGGTTTCAGCTACGATGGTCTATGGTAGATGGACTACGGCTCGCTTCCTTTGGTCGCTCTATTGGCTAATGGCGTGAAATGTGTGGGGCGAAAAGGAAAAAGGGGAAACGGGAAATGGAGAAAGGAGAAACCTATAGCGGCTTGCAGTGTGATGCGTCCTCTGTGTGGGCGATCTTGGGGATCGCCTACATGTCTAGGGCGAAGACCAGCTTCGCCCCTACGGAAAAAAGGGCGCACACATGCGAACATCGCGGTAAGCCGCTAGTTTTCCCCTCCCTTATCCTATGGTTAATTCTCGCCTGAGGTAGCCCTCTATGACCAGGTCTACAAGAATTCCTTTCTGGATCAGCGCTCCGCTCGTCTGTGGCGTGTTTGGTGCTCTGCTGTGGCAGGAATGGCGCCGGCCGCTCCGACGGACCGTCGAATCAAAGCTCAGACGGAACACGCGAAATCTCTCTATGGCGGCCATCAGTGCCCTGACGCTTCACGTCGCCGAGTTTCCTGTGGTCGCTCCACTCAGTATAGTAGTAACGTCGCGTAGGTGGGGAATACTCCCCCAAGCGGACCTACCAGTCTGGCTTGAAACCGCCCTCGCCTTCGTCTTGCTCGATTACACCCTGTACCTCTGGCACGTCCTCACCCACCGTGTCTCCTGGCTCTGGCGTTTTCATCTGATCCATCATATCGACTTAGATCTCGATGCTTCAACCGCGCTGCGCTTCCACGCTGGTGAGATGGCCATTTCGGTCGCGTGGCGGGCCGGGCAGGTGATACTCATCGGAGTCTCGCCACTCGCGCTCTCAATGTGGCAGACCGGCTTGTTGCTCAGCATCCTCTTTCACCACTCAAACGTCCGACTCCCTATCGAGACCGAGCGCTGGCTGAATCGTATTCTGGTGACCCCACGTATGCACGGCATTCATCACTCTATCGTGCGCGCGGAAACCGATTCAAACTGGTCAAGCGGACTGACAGTCTGGGATTGGCTACACGGGACCTTACGGCTCAACGTGCCACAAGACACGATCACCATCGGTGTTCCGGCATACCAAAAGTCACATGAAGTGTCATTTGGGAAGATGTTAGCCCTTCCCTTCGTTCGTCAGCGCCCAACGTGGCGACTCGATGGTGGAAGAGAACCGGTCCGTGTCGCTCCGCCAGATGCGCCAGCCCACGTTGTGGATCTTGCCCAATAAGTGAGTTACCCCGCTTCGATATCACTAAGCGTGAAATAAAAAATCGAGCCCTGGTCCGGGGTCGACTCCACCCAAATACGCCCGCCGTGCAGTTCAACAATCTTCTTGCAGATGGCTAACCCCATGCCTGTGCCCGGGTACTGCTGGTGTGAGTGGAGGCGGCGAAATAAACCGAAGAGCTGATCGTTCCACTGTGGGTCAAGACCGATGCCGTTGTCGCGCACGGCAAAGCGCCAACCACGTTCCTGCCGTTCGGCCCAGATATGTACACGCGGCGGCACGCTCAGACAAAATTTGAGCGCATTGTCGAGTAGCTCGCGAAAGAGGCGATGGAGGTGCTTGGCATTGGCTATAAGCACAGGTAACGGGTCATGGGTGATAACGGCGGCATTCGCCGTAATGAGTTCCTGTAAGGCTTCCAGGGTCCGGCGCAACACTTCCTCACAATCTGTAGCGGTTCTGTCCTCGACTTGCTCGTCTACATCGAGATAATGTACGAGGTCCGTAAATTTGGCGGTCATGCGTTCGGCGCCTTCGACGATAAAACTCGTGGCTTCGCGGGTTTCGGCGTCAAGGGAGTCGCGGTAACGCTGACTCAACCGTTGCGTATAGAGGCTCATTTGGCGCACAGGCTCCTGCAAGTCGTGGGCAGAGATATACGCGACTTGGCGCAGATCCGCGTTCGCACGTTGTAGCTCGGCGGCGTGCCGGGCCAATGTCTCCTCGGCTTCCTTGCGGGCGGTGATGTCCGCCAGAAATCCCACGATTTCTACTGGCGCACTCTGATCGTCACGGGGCAGATGGAGGCTGGTTGCTGTCATCCAGACGTATTTTTCATCTTTGCGACGCAAACGGTATTCGAGTTGCGCCGGCTCCTGGGCCGTACGCAGCCCCACAGCAGCCTCTGCGCCTACCCGGCTCTCCGGATGGACTAGTGCCAAGAAGTCGGCGATTCCCACCAACTCAGTCGCGCTATAGCCAAGGATGTCTTCAAGATGCGGACCCCAGGTCATTGTTCCGGTGGCAGGATACCAGTGGAAGAGAATTTGTCCGCTCGCCCGTGCGGCCGTCTCATAGCGATTTTTCCACTCACTAAGGCTGGCCTCGCGCTGCGCTAATTCCTCGTGGGCGCGGCGCAGGGCATCCTCTGCGTGCCGCTGCTCTGCGGCATCGTGAAAAACCAGCACAACCCCGCGGATGCGCCCCTGGGCATCTCTGAGGGGGGCCCCACTATCATCGATTGGAATCTCCCTACCGTCCTGTGTCCGTAAAACCGTATGATTCGTCAAACCCACAACCGTTCCCGTACGCAGCACCTTGGTGACGGGGTTTTCGCCTGGCCGGCGGGTCTCCTCATTGACGATGGTAAAGACCGTAGTCAGTGGTTGGCCTACTGCTCCATGTTGCCATCCGGTGAGTGCACGTGCGGTTGGGTTCATGAAGGTCACCAGTCCCTGGGCGTCGGTCACAATGACAGCGTCACCAATACTCGAAAGAATGACTTGAAGCTGCTCGCGCTGCACGCGCTCGGCTGCCTCGCTGCGTTGGCGGGCAGCAGTGAGCCACGTGATCAGCAACATGACCAGCACCGCAAGCCCTAATCCGACCACATCAGCAGACTGGGCGATGGCAAAAGAGTGGAAGGGAGCCAGCCACAAGTACGCGGCAGCCGCCGCACAGAGAGCTGTGGTCACTAGGCCTGGTCCCAGGCCGCCGTACCAGGCACTGAAAAACACGGCAGGAAACAACGTCAGGAAAGGAAGTTGGTATCCCCATAGGGGGGTGAGGAGTGTACGAATAAGCACAGCCAGTGAGGCACTCACAAGCGCAACGCCGTAGCGCAGCAGTAACGAACATCCACTGATCAACGCCTGAGAAAGGTGCGCAGCAGGTAGTCGAGAGTCGTGCCTCGGGCTTGACGGCTCCAACGGAGTTTGTATGAACGCGCCGGGTTGTGACACGGTCATTTCCTCGGCTCAACATCCAACAAAGTAGTCCGCATGAGTGAGAACACTGCATGCAGAATACAGAATGATGAGTGGGAACGACGATACAGAGAAGAGGACAAAAAGGGGCGCAGCAGGCTCTATCGCCTTTTGCTGTCTCTTCCCAGCGTCTATCGTTCCGCGTTCATCATTCATATTCATCATTCATAGGTGACAACTCGCTGACTATTCTTTTCCTTAAGACTATCGTGACAAAAATCCCTCATTACACAAGAGCCACTGTGCGCTACGCTCAGGTTTCTTGACAAAGCGTGCCTGGCTTATTACAAAAAGGGTGAACAACATCGTTGTCGCAACGATGGGCTACTCTAAAGGTAAGACTAGCGTGCTTTAAGAGGGTCTCCCACCAACCGTGGGCGGCCTTTTTTTATGCTTACAGAACCGGAGAGATCTTCGTACCATGGATGAGCAACTCCTACGGCCGTTGGTCATCATGTTAGTTGAGGACAACGCTGCAGATGAACGGTTTTTTCGCGAAATCCTCAAAGAGGTGCCGATTTCTACTGCGCTCACGGTAGCCAAGGACGGCGACGAAGCCCTTGCTCTGCTCCGCACACTGAGTGAAGATCAGAATTCTCTGATGCCGGATGTGGTGTGTTTGGATTTGCTCTTACCGCGGAAGGATGGCTACGAGGTGTTAGCTGAGCTCAGCGCAGATGCAAAGCTCCGCCGCTTACCGGTCTGGATTTTCGTGACAGAGGAGACCGACTTCAGTAAAGAAATACTTGCGCGGCGCGGCTTAGTCGTCGCCGGCCATGTGCTCAAACCGGTGGCAGTCGAAACCCTCACTCAACTCTTGCGCCCTTATGCCGAAAAAAGAAAGTCTCCGCCGCCTCAGGTTTGATCAAACAGCGTCGGGAGGACGCTGGAGAAGAGGGCCTGCAAGATTTCCGAGTCTGAAGCTCCCGGCGCAAATTGGAGCACAAAGGTCTCGGTACTTCCCAGTTGGGTAGCCATGGTCTCAAAGGCGTGCTGAATGCGTTCCGCACTCCGTTGTCGAACAAACGATTCAGTTAACTTGCGCCAGCGGGTACGGCGAAACACCTCGGGTTGATTGGTTGAGTGGAATCGTAAACGATATTGGACAGCATCTTTTTGGGTGTTGTAGAGGAGGCCCAGCAAAATCGGTGGATGTTGGCTAACAGGCGCAACCCAGAGCCCCCGAGGCCGAATAAGTGGGCTGAGTTCAAAGACCGGATACAGCTTACGTAAGAGACCATCTTGTTTACGTCCGTTGGCGATTTGTTCCACGCGTTTGCTTCCTTTGTTCGGTATTTTGGGCGTACTGCAGTTCCCGTACTTTGTGTAAAGACTCTCTCACCGCGGAGCGGATAGAATTATTTCACACTCTTTTTGTCGCTTGGTTATCCATAGCCATGGTTAGTGGGACTCTTACCGGATGAGCTCGCTACTATTCCATAGCGACGAGCTTTGCAAGGAACTAGGAGGGTGTCTTCGTGCGGGAAGCAAAGTAGCCCAGAAAACATAAGACCGGCGTCAGTCAAAAAGCCACGCGACCGCTCGCCGTACTCTCATGTCGGCAGATTCATCATTCCTTTTTGCCAACACATACTCTGTATGTAAGCACGATTTGCTACAGTTCAAGTCGCTTGCGCTCTTGTCAAAGAAGGCACTGCGTGAAAAAACTAACAAGAGAGGACTTCGTGTCTGTGTGTATGTGCAAAACGAGACGGAGTATGGTGTAAGCCCTTATGTCGCCGCCCGAACTCAAGACGCCCATCCACGTCCTGGTACTGGAAGATAATCCCGCGGAAGTCCAACTCCTTCATACCGCTCTCACTGATAGTGACCTCTGGTGCGAGATCATCGTTCTCCCCGATGCTGACACGGCGCTCGCCTACCTGCGGCGGCAGCATCCCTACGAGCAGGCCGTGCGGCCGGACCTCATCTTAGTCGACCTTGACCTGGCCAATCGCGGCGGACAGATGGTATTGGCAGCGCTGCACGAGGATCCCACTCTACGCCGCATCCGCGTGCTCGTATTAAGTTCCTCCCGCCATGTGAAAACGATGCTGCGCCGCTACGAAATGCCTGAGACCTCTCTGATTGTGAAATCGCCAAAACGTGACTACGCCGCGCGTGTGCTGCACGCCGTGGACGAGTTTTGGCAGACGCTGCTACAGATTTTTGAAGAAGCGGGATCGTACACCGGCAAGAACGGAGACGACTTTGGTCACGAAAACTAGCAGACTGCGCCTACGCGTCCATACGAGCTTCATTAAAAATTCACTAATAGTGATATCAAAAAGTAGCGACAAAAATCCCGGGCGGTATGAGCCGAGGCGCCAATGCGACGGAAACACACGGATAGAACGAAAACTGCCCTAAAGCGTGGGATGTTCGCTATAGCGCCGACTCCTCAGGACGCGGTGCTGTAGGATCTGCGTTCTGCGCTGTGGCGGCAAGCAGGTCACGAACTTCTTTATCGGTAACTTGGGCGAAATCGGCGTACCAGATGCCAACCGCATAGAAGAGGTCCGGCGTATGGATGCACACGATCTCGTCGACATCAGTGCTAACTGCAGCACAGGTTTCCTTCGCTGCAGTAGGAACCGCCACAACGATGCGCCTGGGTCGGCGCTGGCGCAGCGCGGCCACTGCCGCCCGCATCGTGGCACCAGTGGCGATACCATCATCCACAAGGATCAATATCCGGTCACGCACTGCCAACGCCGGACGTTGATCGCGATACAGTCGCTCGCGTCGCATGATTTCGTTTAGTTCCCGAGCGGCAACAACCTCAATCACCGCGCTAGGAATCTGGAGGAGTTCGATGATATCGGTGTTGAGCACACGCACGCCACCTGAGGCGACTGCCCCCATGGCTAACTCTTCATGGCCGGGTACACCGAGCTTGCGTACAAGGAAGACATCCAGCGGCACCTGGAGCGCCTGCGCAACGGCAAAGCCGACTGGCACACCGCCACGTGGAAGGGCCAGCACCAGGAGATCCCGATGCCCTGCATAAGCGGTCAACTTGGCCGCCAGTTGTTCGCCTGCTTGCCGTCGATTGGCAAAGGATACGGCCATATATAGGCCTCCTATTTGAAATAGAGACAAAAACGGCTCAGGGCGAACGATACTGAGTGATGACAATACTCCCGTTCATGCTGAGCTTGTCGAAGTATGAACTAAGAGAGCTATAGCTTTCCCTATTACAGGCATTCCCCGTCACCGCTGCAACCATTTCTGGAATTGCGGCCAAGACAGCGTATTCACCACATCAGTAGGTTGCAGCCAGCCGCGCCGGGCTTGGTCCACGCCGTAGCGTGTCAGCTGGAGCCCGTTGACGCTATGTGCATCGCTGTTAATAACGACCTTGACGCCAAGCTCGCGGGCGCGTTGCACGTGCACATCGCTGAGATCAAGCCGATCGGGTTGGGCGTTCAATTCTAACGCCACATCATACTCCTTCGCCGCCTGAAACACGGCCTCGAGGTCAACGGCAATCGGCGCGCGCCTGTTGATGAGTCGTGCCGTCGGGTGTGCCAGGATATCCACGGCGGGATGAGCCAAGGCTTTGAGCACGCGCTTCGTCATCTGGGCTTCGGGCATGCGTAACTGAGAGTGCAGTGAAACCAGCACAATATCCAGCTCGCGCAACAGCTCATCCGGAAGATCAAGCGAGCCGTCAGGTAAGATATCGACTTCCATGCCTGCCAACAGCGTGACGCCTGCGAGCTGCTGACGAATTTTTTTTATCTCTTTCCACTGAGTTCGTACCGCGGTGGCGGTTAAACCACCGGCCACCCGCGTCGACTGGCTGTGATCCGTAATCGCACAGTACTCGTATCCAAGTGCGTGGCAGGCTCTGGCCATGGCTTCGATCGTATCTGCCCCGTCGGTCCACGTACTATGCATGTGGAGATTACCGCGGATGTCATCGACTGCTACGAGTGTAGGCAATGCGCCATGTTGGGCTGCGTCAATCTCGCCGCGGTCCTCGCGCAGCTCTGGTGGCACCCACTCCATGCCGACGGCGTGAAAAATCTCTTCTTCCGTGGCCCCGCCTACGCGCTGTGCTGTGGCTTTCTTGGCGTCACCGGTACGTTCTTTTTTTACGCGAAAGACGCCATACTCGTTGATACGCAGCCCGCGCTCGATGCCGCGGGTGCGCACTGCAATATTGTGCGCCTGGGAGCCGATGAAGTAGTGCAATGCCGCGCCATAGGAGCGTGTGGGCACGATTCGCAAGTCCACATGTAGCCCAGAGCGCAAGATCAGCGTACCGCGAGTCGCGCCTGCGCGCTCCACCCGCTGTCCCTGCGGATATGACAAAAAGTGCTGCATCACTGGCTTGGGCTTGTTACAGGTAACCAGGATGTCGATGTCGCCAATCGTCTCTTGCCGACGCCGTAGACTGCCTGCGACCTCGATATTTCCGATACCTGGTGCTGTGCGCAGATACGCTAGTAGCGGCTCAACCAGCTGATCTGCGTCGGCTAGTTTCATCCGTCGCGGGCCCCCGGTGCTTGCAGTGATTGCATGCCGCAGTTTCTCTACGGTCTTGTGACCAAACCCAGCTAACTGCTCTACCGCTCCGGACTCCAACGCTTCTCGCAATTCAGCAACTGAGGTAATACCTAACTGTTCGTACAGTTGTTTGGCTTTTTTGGGTCCGAGCGTTTCCACCTCCAGGAGCGCGGTGACAGAGCGTGCCATGGCTTTTTGCGTCTGCTGAAAGTCACCGAGGGTACCGGTCTCGATGATCTCGCGAATGTGCTCAGCCATGCGCTCGCCGATTCCCGGCAGTACGGTCAGGTCCTCGTGTTCCTGCACCAAGCGAGCAACTGGTTGTGAGAGGCTTTCCAGCGTCCGTGCCGCCTCTTGGTAAGCACGAATGCGAAACGGACTCTCGCCTTGAATAGCTAACAGTGCTGCGTAGTCAGTGAGGACCTGGGCAATCTCCACGTTTTCCAATGACGTGATTCCTTAAGTATAGATAGCGGTGTGCAATCCTCATAGAGGTGGTCCCGGTGACCACCGCCAGGACGAAAAAGTCGCACGAATGTGAACACCGTAGAGGGAGACTCGTGCAAACAGCGCACGCTACGCTGTGAGGTGTGCCAATGTCATATGATTAGATCTACCTGGATATCCCTGCATCTCGCCGCTGTGTGTCTGCCGTACGCTTCAAATAGTCGGCCAGCTCACTAGCATGCTTTTCGGTGTCGGCAAGGATTTGCAGTAATATCTGCCGCGTGATCAAATCGTTGTCGCCAAGTTCACGGATGAGTGCGGTATACGCAGCTACCTGTTGGCGCTCGAGGACCAAATTCTCGACGACCATATCGTAGAGCGTTGCTCCTTGCATTGGGTGAACACCCTCTTCGGCTGCTTTTGCACCCAATTCTGCAGGATTGTAGAGCGGAACGCCGCCAAGTTGCTGAATACGCTCGCCAAGCTGGTCTGCATGTTGGATTTCGACTTCAGCATGGGCTTGAAAATCCTGTTTCAAGCCGGGTGAGAGCAAAGACACTGCCATATAGGCATGTTGTTTATACTGCAAATAACTCGTGATTTCGGTGGCACGTAGACGATTTAATTCCTGAATAACATGTTTTGGGTCTGCTCGATATTCGGTAGTAATAAAGCCTTGCCCAATCGCTTTATTTAGTTCCTCATCAGTATAGTGAGTAGTATTCATGAGATCTCCTCTATTATCTTTTCTTACGATTGCGGCTACCACCAACAACCGCTCCTGATTGCTGAGTGCAATTCGGGTGCCACGGTACCAATGAAGAATTGAGCATGAAAAATTCAAAGAAGAAGACGGTCCGCTTACAGATAGCCAGCCCGAAGCCGGTGCCCGGGTACTCACTATGTGTGTAGGCGTTGGAAGACCTGAAAGAGTCGCGGCGTGAGTTGTGGAGCAATACCGATGCCGTTATCGCACACGCAAACCGCCAGTAATTCCCCTCTTTGACCGCTGAGACATGAATACGCGGCGACGCTTGGCCGCGAAACTTGAGTGCGTTACCGATCAGGTTATGGAACACTTGTCCTAACCGCGTTTCGTCTCCCTGCACGGTTGGCAAGGGGTCGTAGGTCACCTCGGCCTTAACCTCGGCAATTACCCTTTGTAGCTCACTGTTCGCAATATAGAACACCTCCGGTAAGGGCTTGCCCCTAGCTTCGGCCGTCGCTCAGCCAGTGATATCCTCGGCTACCTTATTCACGAAGGTCACCACGCGTTCAGCATCGGTCTCGATCACCGCATCGCCGATGCTAGCCAAGGTAGTTTGGAAATATTCGCGTTGTGTGCGCTTATCTGCATACGCTTGCTGAACGCCACAGTACGATCAGCGACTTGCTGTTCCAACGTCGTGTTTAACATCAGCAGCTTACGTTCGGTCTGTTGGCGACGACGGAGTTCTCGACTGACGATGAAACCTGCGAGCGTCACGGGCCCAAACGCAAAGACATTGCCGATCACAAAAGCCAGCAACGTCTTGGTGGCACTCGCCTCAAAGGACCGTTCACTGCCAGTGATGATGTAGCCACGCTATCCAGTCTCGGCATCTTTCAACAGCGTGAGACAAGCTTCAGTTGTCGCCATCACTTCCCGGGTGTGAGTAATCCGGCGGCTGTTGTCGAGTGCGAGATGAATGTTGTGGTAGCTGACAAGACTCAGGACTATGAGGATCGCGAGTGCCAAAGCAAAACCACCAAGGATGGTCGTGCGCAGAGCAAGTTGTTTTTTTAAGGTTTTAGACTACGCCGATTGCAAGGAGTAAGAGCGATAATCGCTCTGTGTCACATCCCTGGCATTGGGATTGCGTAGTTAGGAAAAGAATTGTTCCACCTGCGGACAATACCATATGTTGAATACGACAACGCAGCAAGGACAGCGACAAACCTTTGGGGGAAATACTCATGCACCTGCAGCGTATTATTAACGAAACAGCAGCCCCACAGCCTCGTGCCCAGGCTCTACCTAGGCACGAACAAGCACCAGAGGCTGAGCCTCGCCCATATGGCATGCCCAAGCGGAGCCTGGGCATGAGAAAATCCACTTTTTCAGAGGACCCGTTCTCAATGTGACTTTTTCCTCACGCCTATTGTGAGATTTTCGTCACACTTTCCTTTTCTGTACCATCTTCTTTAGGTTCACATTTCTTTATTTTCGAGAAATTTTATGACTCTACAAAGAAACGAACTATTGACGTTATTGACCATGGGCGCGGGACTATGGGCGACATGGGCGGCCCTACGACGAAGGCATGACTATAATCTGCGCGATAAAGTCGTGCTTATTACTGGGGGCTCGCGGGGTTTAGGCTTGGCACTGGCGCGCGAATTCATTCACCGTGAGGCTCGGGTCGTCATTTGTGGTCGTGACGAAAATACCCTCCAACGTGCCGAGCGAGACCTCGCGACCCAGTACAGGCAGACACTGGCAATTCCGTGTGATGTCACTGATCGAGAGCAGGTATCACAGCTCGTTCGTACCGTACACCAGCACTGGCACCGCATTGATGTGGTGGTGAACAACGCTGGCACGATTACCGTCGGGCCGATGGAGGTGATGACACATGTGGATTATGAAGAGGCGATGAAGCTTCACTTTTGGGCTCCTTTATACACCACACTGGCAGTGCTGCCGGAGATGCGCCAACGTGGAGAAGGACGTATTGTCAATATTGCTTCGATTGGCGGCAAGCTGAGCGTCCCTCATTTGCTGCCGTACTCTGCCAGTAAGTTTGCACTCGTGGGCTTGTCTGAAGGATTACGCGCAGAATTGGCGCATGCTGGCATTTATGTGACCACGGTGTGTCCGGGCTTGATGCGTACCGGGAGCCCACAGAACGCCCAATTCAAAGGACAGAATCAAGCAGAGTATGCCTGGTTCAGTATAAGTGATGCATTGCCGTTCTTGTCGATGGACGCACAACGCGCGGCCCGGCAGATCGTTACGGCGTGTGCGCGAGGTGAAGCAGAGGTGATTCTCTCGTTGCCCGCACAGTTAGCCGTGACCTTTCATGGACTCTTTCCGGAATTGACGGCGAGCGTTTTGGCAATGGCCAATCAGTTGCTGCCTGCAGCTGGTGGCATTGGTAGTAAGAGCGCGACCGGCAAGGAAAGCACTTCTGCTTTTTCACCTTCAGTGCTAACCGCCTTGGGAGAACGGGCGGCGCAACAGTTTAATCAAGGCTGAAGGGCTGTTTAAAAACCTCTGTTCACTCCCTTCGACAAGCTCAGAGCGAACGGAGGAACCCCCGGAATCGGCAAGCATTGATCCGTTCGTAGCTGAGCCTATCGAAGCACGATTGACTTTTTATCAACAGCTCCTGAGGGGCATTTTCACAGAGCCACAGCGTACTCAAGATAAAGAGTTCACCCGGCGTGTGGAAACACTACCGCTCGCGTGTGTCTGGCAATCATCAGATCTTCGTTGGTGGGAATCACGCGTACCGTGCAGGCACTGTTATCCCTGCTGATTGGATCAGCATGCGTTGCGTTGCGTTGTGGATCAAGCTCAATACCAAGATACGGCAACGACTCACAAACCTCCCAACGCACCGGTGCGGCTCGCTCGCCAATCCCGCCTGTAAACACCAGGGTATCGAGGCCGCCGAGTACCGCTGCCAACGAACCAATAGATTTACGCACCTGATAACAAAACATCTCCACGGCCTGGGCAGCCGCCGAGTCATGGTCACGCCTCTCCAGTAACGTCTTCATATCGGAACTATGCCCTGATACACCAAAGAGCCCTGCTTCAGAGTTCACAAGGTGTTCTATACGGCGCACATCATACTGATGTTCCTGCATGAGGTGGAGCAGAACACCGGGATCGAGGTCGCCACTGCGGGTCCCCATCATCAAGCCACCCGTCGGGGTCAAGCCCATCGTGGTGTCGAGTGGTTGACCGTCACGAATTGCCGCCATGCTCGCGCCGTTCCCGAGATGGGCAATAAGAGTGCGACCACGAGTGGTCGCCCCTAAGGTCTCGACAATGTACTCGTACGAAAGGCCATGAAAACCATAGCGGCGTATTCCCTGATTCCAAAGCACGCGAGGTAACGCGAAGCGCTGAGCTACTTCCGGCATGCGGCGGTGGAACGCAGTATCGAAGCAGACGACCTGCGGGAGGCCAGGAAAACGGGTCGCAACCGCTTCAATCCCGAGAATCTCTGTAGGCAAATGGAGGGGCGCAAAAGCGACGAGGTGCCGTAAAGTGTCTAGCAGTGAAGGAGTCACACGCTCCGGGGCAACGTGGCCCGGACCCCCATGAACCAGGCGATGGCCAACTGCGCTGGGGCGTGGAAGCTCCACTTTCTCCAGCGTAGTGAAGATAGTCTGTACGGCCGCCTGATGATCTGCAACGTGCTCAGGCGTGTCTATCAGGGTGGCGTTATTTGTTCCGCGAAGCCATACGCGGGCCTCTGACAGGCCGATCTGTTCGACCGCTCCTTTTGCTAGCAATGTCTCACGTGCGTCGTCTAGTTGATACAGAGCGAACTTCAACGACGATGAACCACTGTTAAGGCATAAGATAATCGGTGGTGCTGTCATTCTTCTTACTCCATCCACTGCCAGTCGCGAATCTCTGGCAGATCATCGCCGTACTCAGTGATATACGCCTTATGTTCGATGAGCTTATCGCGCATGGCCTGTTTGACATAGGCGGCGAGATAGCCCAGCTTCGGCACTCGATCGATCACATCAGTCACGAGATGGAACCGGTCCATATCGTTGCGGACCACCATATCGAAGGGTGTCGTCGTCGTGCCTTCTTCCTTGTACCCACGAACGTGCAGGTTGTTGTGATTGGTGCGCCGGTAGGTAAGACGGTGAATCAGCCAAGGATAGCCGTGATAGGCAAAGATGACCGGCTTATCAGTGGTGAAGAGTGCATCGAAGTCTCGATCGGAGAGCCCATGCGGATGTTCTTCGCGGGGCTGTAACTTCATGAGGTCCACTACGTTAATGACACGAACCTTGAGGGTGGGAATATCTCGTCGCAGCAAATTCACAGCCGCGAGCGTCTCCAATGTTGGTACGTCACCTGCGCACGCCATCACCACGTCCGGCTCGCTGCCTTTGTCATTACTGGCCCATTCCCAGATGCCGATCCCGGCGGTGCAGTGTTTGATCGCACTGTCCATGTCGAGATACTGCAACGCCGGTTGTTTACCTGCGACAATAATATTCACATAATTGCGACTCCGCAGACAGTGATCCGTCACCGAGAGTAGGGTATTGGCGTCCGGAGGCAAATAGACTCGAATGATGTCTGCCTTCTTGTTGACAGCATGATCGATGAAGCCAGGATCTTGGTGAGAGAACCCGTTGTGATCTTGTCGCCAGACATGCGATGATAACAAATAGTTGAGAGAAGCGGTCGGCGCTCGCCAGGAAATCTCTTTCCTGGTGGTTTTGAGCCATTTGGCATGTTGATTGAACATGGAGTCTACTACATGGACAAACGCCTCGTAGGAGGCGAACAAACCGTGCCGACCAGTGAGTAGATAGCCCTCCAGCCACCCCTGGCACGTATGTTCGCTGAGGATCTCCATCACCCGCCCGTCCGGCGCCAAGTGGTCGTCCTCAGGGAGCGTGTCAGCCATCCATGCACAATCGGTGACTTGGAACAACGCATTGAGCCGATTAGAATCGGTCTCGTCCGGACCGAACACGCGAAAATTGCGTGCCGCTAAGTTCAGCTTCATTACGTCACGGAGGAAATTACCCATCACTCGGGTCGCTTCAGCCAACGCTGTTCCCGGTCGCTGAACTTCAACCGCGTAGGCTCGAAAATCGGGCATGCGCAAGGGCTTCAGCAGCAAGCCGCCGTTTGCATGCGGATTGGCACCCATACGACGGGGACCGCTGGGAGCGAGGGCTGCAAGCTCGGGTTTGAGCTTTCCCGTAGAGTCAAATAACTCTTCGGGCTGATAGCTTTTCATCCACGCTTCAAGGAGGTTAAGGTGCTCGGGTTTTGTTGCCAGCTCAGCTAACGGAACTTGGTGTGATCTCCACGAGCCTTCTACCCTCTTGCCATCGACGTCGTGTGGTCCGGTCCAGCCTTTGGGGCTGCGCAGAATAATCATCGGCCAACGTGGACGCGGCGCGCTTCGCTGCGACCGCGCGTTACGCTGAATGGCATGAATGTCGGCGAGCACAGTTTCCAAAGTTTGCGCCATTAATTCGTGCATCAGCTTAGGATCGTCTCCCTCGACAAAATACGGGGTATAGCCGTAACCAATGAACAGGTTCTGGAGTTCTTCGCGACTAATGCGGGCGAAGACGGTTGGGTTGGCGATCTTATAGCCGTTCAAGTGTAAGATGGGCAAAACTGCACCATCAGTGACTGGGTTAAGAAATTTGTTGGAATGCCAGGCGGTGGCCAGGGGTCCGGTCTCGGCTTCGCCGTCGCCGACGACGCACGCCACAATAAGGTCAGGGTTATCAAATGCGGCGCCGTAGGCATGCGACACCGCATAACCAAGTTCTCCGCCTTCGTGGATAGAGCCCGGTGTTTCAGGTGCCACGTGACTAGGTATGCCGCCAGGAAAAGAAAACTGTTTGAAGAGGCGTTTCATCCCCTCGGCGTCCTGAGTCACGTGGGGATATACCTCACTATATGTTCCTTCTAAATATGTATTGGCCACAATGCCGGGACCACCGTGGCCTGGCCCGGCGATATAGATCATGTTGAGGTCGTGGGCTTTGATGACGCGGTTGAGGTGTAGATAGATGAAGTTGAGACCGGGCGTCGTTCCCCAATGGCCGAGCAGTCGGGGTTTGACATGTGCAAGGGTGAGTGGCTCGGTCAGTAGTGGATTGGCGAGCAAATAGATTTGACCCACCGAGAGGTAATTGGCGGCCCGCCAATACGCATCGAGAGCTCGTCGCTCACTATCGGATAGAAGAGTAGGCATAAAGATTTTGCTCCTTCCGTAAATCAGGCAAGCATCGCCTCGGCATGCTCTCCCCAAGCTTACGCCATTCCGTCAGTGGTCTTTCAAGCGACGGGCGAAATCCCGTGGCGAGTCTTGGAAGAATCGATGCCCGAGCACGGTGATTCATCGGGTTTGAGTGCAAATGACATGCGGTGACTTCCCGGAAAAAAAGAGAATAAGCTACGACCTTGAGGCGTTACTTCTTTGATCGGCCTTGGGACTTGCGAACGCCACCGCGAGCCGGAGTGCGAGCAAGAGCCGCCTCTAGTATTTTCCACGCTGCCTCAGGTCCTTGACGACTGATGGGCTTGAACTGTCGGCCTTCCACCTGGTTGTACGTGATAAAAAAGTGCTCAATCTCATCCAGATACTGAGGACTCAGCTCTTCCAGAGAGTGCAGCGGCGGAGGGTTGTACGGCGTTTCGATCACAGTCACGAATCGGTCATTACGGACGGTCTTTCCCTTTTCAGTCTGTTCTGCTTCGAGAACGCCGATGAGTCGAGCAGGCACGACACAGCCAGGGAAAGTGCGCTCCTCCAGAAGGACTACGGCGTCCAAGGGATCACCATCCCCTCCTCGCGTCGAGGGAATAAACCCGAAATCGAAGGGGAACGCGGCTCCAAGCGGCAGCACCTTGCTCAGTCGCCACAGACCATGTCTCTCATCGTATTTATACTTGTTGCGACAACTTTTGGGAGTGTCGACAATGACGTTTAACAAATCCGAGTCCGGATTCCGTGCCGGTAACTGGTTGAGTGAGTTCGTCATGTCGCCTCCTAAGTATCGATTGCAGTTTGTCACGAATCCTCAATACTGATGGAACTTAACGGGCAAAACTGGTCATCAGAGTCTTGATGCACAGGCATCTTACCTGGCTGGCTTCCTCCGCAGCAACAGACTAGAAGCCTATTCTACCAGGCATTGCTGAACTCGGCTGTCATAATTTACCAGGGTACCACTTAGGACTCAGTTGTACTTCGCCTTCCTACTGCGCAAGTGCGCGTTTTTCTTCTTGCCTTCTCCCCTCTCTGGAAGTGTTATCGAGTACTGCGTTGACCTCTCCACCCACCAGAATAAAGAGACCGGTGAAATAGAGCCAGGTAAGCAAAACGATCACTGTACCGATACTGCCGTAGGTCATATTATACGAGGCAAAGTTCGCTACATAATACGAGAATCCTAACGACGCGAGGACCCAGCCGATCACCGCCACTACAGAACCAGGAGAGATCCAGCGCCAGCGTTGCTCGACGTCCGGGGCAACGTAGTACAAAGTCGCTAGACCAAACATCAAGAGTATAATGCTGACAGGCCAGCGAAGGATGTTCCACGATAGTGCGAATACTTTCCCTAAGCCCATATGATTCGCAATCCAGCTTCCTAACTGGGGACCAAAGATGAGCAATACTGTTGCGGCGATCATAAACAACGACAAACCAATGACTAACAGTATTGCCATTCCCCGAATCTTCCACCAAGGTCGGCGTTCTTCCACGCCGTACGCACGATTGAGACCGTCGGTTATAGCGAGAACGGCGCTTGAGGCTGTCCATAGCGCCGCAATAATACCAAACGAGAGTAAACCGCTCTGTGGCTGATTCACCAAAGTGTGGACATGGTCTCTGACAAGCGACAAAGCATCACGTGGTAATGCCCGAGAGAGAAAATTCATGATCTGGTCGAGCAACTCCGGCACAGGAACGTAGGCCAGCAAGGTGGTCAAAAACAACAGAAACGGAAACAAGGCAAAGAGAAAGTAGTAGGCGAGCTGAGCAGCTTGTCCTAAGCAATCATGCATGAAGATTTTGTTGTAGACTTGCTTCCCCCAAATGCTGAAGCCAAGGCCGCCTTGTGACCAACGCGTGGTACTATGAGGATTGCGGACCGTGTGTGACTGTGCCACTGTCCGAGCGGAAGCGCCGCTCGCCTCATCACCGTACTGAGAGCTAAGACTTTCGGAGTGCTCTCGTGGAGCGGAATTTGTTTTTGCTCGCGAATTGGTTATGTCGATAGAGTATCTCACAGAGCTACTCCAGAATGACAATCACGACCGAACAGGGCAAGCCTAATACCACGGTTATCTTGCCAGACGGTGAAACACATGTAGCTAAACCCTCGCATTCGATTCGTGACATTCTCGTCAAGCTATAGAACTACTTGTTTGGCATGCTAAGCTTTTTGTGCTGGCTTGGTCGCTACACTCTTGTCGCGATGGCGTTAATATTGCGTACCGGAGCATAGGAACACCAAAGAAAACGAACTCAGCAGTTTTCCTCTCATAAACGAAAGGCAAGAGTATGAGCAAGAAAAATACGTCGCGTACTCGCTCTCACAAACGCGGCGAAACCAAAAAACCTCATTCTCACGGCAAGAAAGCTATGGTAGACTCGCGAGCCCTTCCGCAAACCAATCAGCCATACGAACAAGATATAAAACGCCGCATCGGTCAATTTGGCGGAGCCGGCGAACCACCGCTGATGAAGAAATAGCTCCCCGGCCTATCAAGGCCAAGCTACATTATCCTCGTACCCAGGTAGAGCCCGGGTATGAAGCAGCACCAAGAGGCTAAACCTCACGCATTCGCCACACCCAGGCGAAGCCTGGGCGTCAAAAGGATTGACTCATTATCAGTTTTTGGTTGTGCAGCAACAAGTGAGGGTTCCTTCTCCCGTCAGGGAGAAGGTCAGGATGAGGTAGGATGAGGTAAATAATAACTTACGCCGCGTGTTGCCGGTTACGTTGACCTTTCCCTCTGTCCCCTTGCCTGTATTCATTATCTTGTTCCATATCCTCGATCTCTTCCATTTCTTCATCTCTCAGGTCTTCCTTCTCTCGCTTGTTATTACCTTCGTTCCCTGCCATCAACTCGCTCCGGCGTGCCTCTACTTCCTCTCCGAGAGCAGACAACCGTTTGGCGGACAAACGTTTTTGCGCCTCAGGAAATATTTCCTTTTCTTCTTCTTTCACATGGTGCATGAGGTACTCGCACAGCACTTTCACTTTGGCGTCATAACGCTCACCGCCTGGCTGCATTGCATCGAGTTCAGACAAAAACATTTTTGTCACATGATGTTCCTCAAACGCCTCACATATACCCTCTTTCATCGAGCGGTGCTCCGTAAAAGTGGGATACACCAACTCTTCTTCTACCTGGGCGTGCACGGTGAGAGCTTGCGTGATTTGCTTGACGAGGTCTAATTTTTTCTGGGCCGCATTACCTTTCAGCTTCTCGAACTCTTCAAACAAGCTCTTCACCATTTTGTGATCTTTTTTGAGCAATTGAATAACGTCCATACCGTCCCCTTTCTCTGAAGCAGCAAATGCTAAAGAGATGTCGCAAACTACATGCCACAAGCGTGTTTATTTTCTATCGTTAAGACCGGCCTCACCAACAGCCTCACTTACATACCGGTTCCTGAGTCAGGCCCCTGAGTCTCAGTTTTGTCGACGGACGAATGTCAGCTTTAAGCAATCGCTGCATCTGCCGAAGCGCATGACGATTATCTTTGGGATCTACCGAGGCAACGCAATCAGAAGGCACGATAAGATGAAAATCGCGTAGATAAGCATCGTGAGCGGTAAACAGCACACAGTTGTCACCAGTCAGTCCGGTCAGGATCAGAGTCTTTGCTTGCAGGTAATCAAGCAGAGTATCGAGCGCGGTGGAAAAAAAGCCAGAGTGCTTTGGCTTAAGCACAAAATAGTCGTCCTCGTCTGGTGCTAGCAATCGTACGAGTGGCTGACCGTAAGTTTCATCTTCCAGGCAATGTGCGACCTGTCTGCGGAAGTCAGATCGCCATTTACCGAAATTGTCATTCACGTACACGACGGGAACGCCTGCCCGCTTGACACGTTGCTTTAGGGTAAGAAGACGCTTGGCCATCGGGAGAGCATTGGTCAACAACTTCTTGCCCTGAGGAAAATCTAAATCGTTGATAACGTCGATGAGCAATAATGCTCCACTCGCATGATCAGGCACATTGCCGTGCAAGTTATTAGTCTTCGCAGGCATCTTCGCAGTTGACCTAAATTCCTAGCTAATATGAGCCTCGGCGGGACAGGCAGGATGCCTGTCCCCAGAAACAGGCTGGTAACGTGTTTTACTAATGCGTTACCGAAGTCGGTGGTCAAAACTCAATAGAACGCTTATCGGGTTGCTGTCTTAGCTCTGGTGGGCCTGAGTAACCTCTCCACGCCAAGCGCCGGTCTCTTGCCCACGAGATTCAATAAAATCTTTGAATCGCTGTAAATCGGCCCGTACTCGTGTTGATACAACACCGATCATGTCGCCAATGTTCTCGACAAATCCTTCGGGATCATAATCCATTTGTAACATTACCCGTGTCTTATTCTCTCCCAGCCGATGAAATGTTACGACTCCAGCATTGCGTGCACCTGTCGTGTTAGTCCAGGCAATCTGCTGATCCGGGATCTGTTCAGTAATAACCGCGTCCCACTCTTTTATTGTCCCACCAACCATTGCCTTCCAATGCAGGCGAGTATTGTCAAGCTGAGTAACAGCTTTAATACCAGCCATGAAACGTGGAAACTCCTCGAACTGAGTCCACTGGTTGTATACCGCACGAACCGGCATATTGATGTCAATAGATTGCTCGAGGTTAGAGGCCGCACCGGTGTCTTTATCTGTGGCAGTCATGCGTTGGGCTGGTGTTCCTCTGCCTGACTCTTGGTTAGTCTGGGAGGAAGACATGAGCTTCTGTTTCTTTTGTTGCATCTCGATCCCTAAGCGGTCGAGGTCACCCCGAAGGTGTTGCTCGGCCTCAGGCAGCATTTTGCTTTCCTCTTCTTTCACATGATGTTGTACTCCCTGCATGAGCTTGTGCAAGGTTTTGTCACATTCAGTGGCATTCGTCTGCTGTGAACGCAACTGGTTGATGAGCTGCTTCATTTCTTTGTGTTCTTTGATAGCCTCGGCTACTAGATCTGTCCCCGTGCTTCCTAGTTTTGCTTGGATGGCGGGATAGAAAATGCTCTCTTCTAACTGTGCATGTATTTCAAGTTCATGACAGATCTGTTCCGCCAGAGCCTGCTTATCTTTGCTCTGTCCGTTGCCGCTGTTGTAGCGTTGATATAATTGATCCACTTTTCTGTGATCTTCTCGGATCATCTCCGTGACACTCTGAGACTTCATAATCAACCTCCTAGAGAATTGCATTACGATCTTGAAGTACCCTAAAGGAGCAAAGAATGGGCCGAATTATGGTTTAAGAAAATACAAAAAGCGAAGTAAGAAAGGTTGCACTTAAACGCCCAGAATTGATTAGAGTCTGTCCGAATATAGGTTAGATGAGACCATATGATCTACATCCATCCTAGGTTCCTCGTCCTGAGATGACGAGATGAGAAGATAATCCTGTTCGGCACTAGTTGTGCAGAGCTGTGCCGAGCAAGACTAAATGATAAGGCCCGTGAGGTTTCCCCTCCTTAATTTCCTCGCAGGCCTTTTTTTAGTTGGTTGAACATTACCCTAAGTTGAGGGCTTTTCCTCACATTTGTTGTAAAGTTTTCGTCACACTTACTATTTTGCGCTACAACCGCTGATAGTCATCGGTGCACTAGTTAATGAGTACTTCTATAAATCATTGAAAAAATGAGGCAAGCTCTATAATGCTGCAGTGGCTGAGCCGAAAGCTGATGGCTGATCGCTGAATGCAGCCTGAAATAAGTACGCTACACCCGGTGCTGGGAAATGGCATCGCGTAACATACCGAGTAGCGCTTCGCCTTCGATCTGCCCTTTGACAAGATAGCCTTGCGCTCCGGCCTCGATCATTTGCCGGCCTAGCTCTTCATCATCAAGCCCAGTCATAAAGATTATAGGGACCTCAGGTTTCTGTTCGCGTAATCGGTCAAGAGACTCTATCCCTTGATTGCCCGGTAAGAAGAAATCCAGCAAGATAATATCAAACTGTTCTTCTAGTACGCGTTGGAGGGCAGTGGTGAGATTCTCGACGTGGACGAGGCGAGAAGCTCCTGCATCCACTTCTGCTAACATTTCGGCGAGAAAGCGGACATCAGTGGAGTCATCATCTACAACCAATATATTCATATACGCTCTTTCGTTACCAGATAGCTAGTAGCAAGACGCGTAGCCAGTAGTCAGTAGCCAGCATGAGAGAGAACGATGAATGACACGAAGCCTGCCGCCTTAATCTGCCGTTCATCGTCTACATCCTGCATTCATCGTTGTCTCCTACTGACTACTTTTCTCTCCAATCATAAAGAAAAATGTTGCTCCCTGCACCGGAGTCGATTCCACCCACATGCGCTCGGCCGCTTCAGAGCGCTGCAGGGTCGCCAAGAGTCGTCCTTCTTGGAGCCAGGCAGTCACTTGGTTAGCGCCGACGTTCAGTAAAAGGCGGTCCAGCTCGGTGGGAAAATCAGACCGTGGTGAGCCCGTAGCTATTATTCCGTATCCACCGTCGTATCCGATGGGAATAACCGTGAGCTGCATAGTTCCGTTTCCTGTGGGATTGGGGATAGACAGAGAAGAGTCGGCTCTGGCTTTGGTCAGCCAAGGTGCAAGGGCCCTACCAATGGCTTGTGCTTGGTTAGCGACAGCTGGTTGCTGCAAAGAACGAGCTGCTTCAAGTACGCTCTTGTCGGGTGAACCTTGTATACACACATAAACGAGATCGAGGCGCAGCGTGTGCAAGAGTACCTCAGCAAGGCTTTCTGCAATCGCTTGTGAGTCGCAGCCTGTCCAGACGGCCGGGAGAGCGGTGAACGTAACTAGATCACAGATACAGTGGCGGAGGTATTGCACCTCGTCGACAAGAGTATCTATGTCCTGCCTTGCCATCGTCAATATGTATATTCCTTATGTTATGCTGATGCTGCCCGATCATGACGTTCATGCAGTTCACGTATTAGCTCGTCGGTGACACGCAGAAGGGATTCTCTTGCAGAATACCGCCAATGATGGCAGCCGGGTGAGTACGTAACACATCGATAATAGCACTGACACCGAATTTGGCGTAGTCGTACGTACAGAGGATTGTGGCCTCATACTTTGGCGTAACGTAATTCAGACGCGCACAGTATTCTGCCAGGTCGGCAACTCCCAACACATCGGTCAATGCCCAGCCCATGTCAGCCACCCAACGGGTGAACGGAAAGCCGCGGTGTTTGCTTTCTGTCAGTACTTCCTCAACTAATGCGAGCATTACGTGCTGATCGAAGTATCCTGGCCGCAAATGCGCGTTTGCCCACCCCCGGACTTCGAGTTGACCGGCGGCCTGGGCCCTTGCGACATCAATACCCAGTTCTTCTAGACGCCGCAGATGATCTTGGCGGCTATGTTCGTCGATAATATGGAACGCCTTATCCCCCTTGCTGAAACCTTCGCCGATAAAAGAGCGCAGTATGTTATGCTCTTCCTCTCGGCTGTTGTAGAAAACACAAACATGGCGGAAACGATCGAGGGTTGAGCCGGTTAACCGTAGAGGGAGCACACTGTGCTCTCATTCAACCTTCCCTTCTCCTTGCAATGAAATATTTCCTTGCTCGTTTTGTAGTCTCTCCTACTCCGCCAGCCGGGGCGTGCGTAAAACCTGACGTCTATAACAGTTTGCAGTATGATGCGTCCTCTGTAGCGGCGATCCTGGTGATCGCCCACACTTCTGGAGCGGAGCCAAGCTGCGCCCCTAAGGAGAAAAGGTCGCACGCATACGAAAACCACAGTATTCGGTTCCGTTACCGTAGAGCACGCTTACTGTCTGCAAGCTTCATTGTTAACAGTATGATTTCCTATGCAAGAGGGTAGCGTTTTCACAGGGGCGAAGAGGGAGTGAGGGGGAGGGCCAAGCATCAACCCAGAATCACACGAACAACGTGTGTGGCGCCGTCATCGGCGAGCGAGATTCCCGAACTATGAGTGAGTAACTTATCATCGATCTCAATCGACTCCACCCCTCGCGTTACTCCGTGAGGATTTTCCACGCTAATCTCATACCGGGCTGAGTGATAGCGAAAATCGACGCGAAAGCCGCGCCACGCCCGCGGAATACACGGATCTAAATACAACCGCGGGCCCCGCAAACGAAAGCCGAGAATCCACTCGATGCCAGCGCGGTACATCCACCCCGCAGACCCCGTGTACCAGGTCCACCCACCACGACCGACGTGCGGAGGCTCGGCATAAATATCTCCTGCAGCGACATACGGTTCGACCTTGTAGCGGTGAATACCAGCTCGTGTGCTCGCGTGATTGATAGGATTCAAGAGCGCAAAGAGTTCACCAGCCTTGTCTCCATCGCCGAGTGCCGCAAACGCCAACACTGACCAGATTGCCGCGTGTGTATACTGACCGCCGTTTTCACGCACGCCGGGAAGGTAGCCTTTGATGTATCCAGGGTCTTGAGGACTGCGGTTGAACGGCGGGGTAAAAAGGAGAATGAGGCCATCCCCACGGTGGACAAGGTATTCTTCGACGGCCGCCATCGCCCGGGCACTACGCGCCGGCTCGGCTGCGCCCGATATCACCCCCCAAGATTGGGCAATCGAGTCAATGCGGCACTCACTGTTTGTGTCCGAGCCGAGTGGGGTGCCGTCGTCAAAGTACGCGCGCCGATACCAATCGCCATCCCATGCTTCCCGTTCGAGCGCCGCCTTTAGCAGGTGCACATGACGCCGCCAAGTCTCGGCACGTGCTCGTTCTCCACGTGCATCAGCCAGCCGCGCGAACTCCCAAAGGGTTGTATGGAGAAACCAACCAAGCCAGACGCTTTCGCCCTTCCCTTCCTGACCGACGCGGTTCATCCCGTCGTTCCAGTCGCCCGTGCCCATCAGCGGAAGGCCGTGGCTGCCGACCGCCAAGCTTCGATCGAGGGTGCGGGCGCAATGTTCGAACACCGTGCCCTGCTGTTCGGACACTGTCGGTGCGAAATAGGCATCGTGCTGTTTCTCGGCCAAAGCTGGGCCTTCGAGGAAAGGAACTATCTCATCGAGGAGACTGACGTCACCCGTGACTTCAAGATAGTGGACGACTGCGTACGGCAGCCAGAGCCGATCATCGGAGATATGAGTCCGCACTCCACGCCCGGTCGGAGGGTGCCACCAGTGCTGGACATCACCCTCGATGAACTGCCGAGCAGCCGCACGCAACACATGCTCGCGCGCGACTTCACGTTTCGCCACCGTAAGGGCCATAATGTCTTGCAGTTGATCGCGAAACCCATACGCACCGCTAGCTTGATAGAATGCCGCCCGCGCCCACACGCGACACGCGAGCGTCTGGTAAAGCAACCAGCGATTGACCATCACATTGAGCGAATGATCAGGTGTCGTCACTTGCACTGCACCCAGCACATCGTCCCACTGGTCTTCCACTGCGCGCAAAACCGTATCAAGATCCGCCGCACGATAACGCGTGAGGAGTACGCGCGCTTCTTCTGCGGTCGCCGTCTCGCCGAGAAAAAAGACGACCTCAACCCGGCCCCCTGCGCGTAACTCCACCGTCGTCTGGAGGGCACCGCAAGGATCAAGACCGGCACCGACTTTTCCCGACAGCGAACCCCCACGTTCGAGCGACGCTGGATGATCAAGCGTTCCATTGCGACCAAGAAATTCTGTGCGGTCACCTGTCCACGCGGTTTGATGTCCCTTGAGGTCGGCAAACGCTACACGACCAGCAAACTCGCTGTTCCAGTAATTGCGGGCGAGCAACGCTCCGGTGGTCTGATCGATTTCGGTGACTACAAAGGGAGCGGACGTACTTCGCGACACGCCCAGCACCCACTCAACGTACGCCGTCACTGAGAGCCGTCGGGCCCGACCCGACTGATTTTCGATCGTCAGCCGTGAAATCTTGATCGGGTCTGCCAGCGGCACGAATTGGAGCAACGTCAGTGAAACACCATGTGAGGTGTGCTCGAAACTGCTATAGCCTTGACCGTGGCGAGCGATATACGGCCAGGCGTCCTCACGAATCGGCAGCACCGTCGGACCCCACAGCTCACCACTGTCTTCGTCCCGAACATAAATCGTCTCGCCCGGCGGGTCGGTGACTGGATCGTTCGACCAGGGGGTCAACTGATTCTCGCGACTGTTGAGTGACCACGTGTAGCCAGCGCCCGACTCAGAGACCTGAAAGCCAAACGAGGGATTGGCAATCACGTTAATCCATGGTGCCGGGGTCCACTGCCCCTCTCCCAGAATTGTCATGTACTCGCGGCCGTCGGCAGCAAAGCCACCAAGGCCGTTGAAAAATTCAAGATCAGGGTGCCGTGGCGGAACGTCGACTGGTTGATGCAGAGGCAGGCGCCGCGACGGTGCAGGAGTGACAACCGCAGATGGTCGTCGACGCGCAGTTTGTTCAGCTAGGGTTCCGCGGCGACTCCACAACACTGCTCGCGCGGCAGTCTGCAACAAAATGCGCTCTTCCGCCGATAGGAGATCGGCGCGGAGAATGAAGACACTTCCGTGTGGTTCATGCCCTTCGTGACGCGTGCGCGATTGGCTGGTCCGGACCAGCGCCTCTAGATCAGCCTGGAGATCTTGAATGTAGGAAGTCGCTTTTTCGTTCAGGATCACAATATCGACTGCCAATTGCTTCATCCGCCAGTACTCGTGTGCACGCAGAAGCTGACGTACAAGCTCCCGGTCTTCAGACGCATCGATGCGTACGAGAACAATGGGAAGATCGCCGGAAATGCCATGCGCCCACAGTGCTGACGGTCCTTGATTATTGCGGGTGAGCACCTCGGACGACGGCCGCAGCAGAGAGTCCGAATAGAGGATACGACTGGCGAAGTCTTGAAAAAGCTGAGCCTCATCATGGCTAATACCGAGGTGGTGCAGTTGCACTTGAGCCTGTGTCCACGCCAACGTGACCGCCCGCTCAAACGTCGTGGGGTCATGGTATTTATCAGCGAGTGTCACTACTTCATCGCGTGATGCCGCGACCAGAGTGGAGAACGTGACACGCGCGGTCGCGCCTGGTGCCAGTCGTATGCGACGCCGAAGGCTGACGATCGGATCAAGCACCGCGCCGACGGTGTTGGAAAGTGGACGACCATCGATAACCGACATCGGCGTGCGGATTCCACGCCCACGACCAAGAAATCGGGCGCGGTCGGTCTCATATTGCACCCCCCCTACAGTTTCCCCTTCAACGATCACTACGTGTGCGGTCCACACTTGTGGTTCGTCAGGAGAACGAGGACGACGAGTTGCGATCAGCGCACTGAGTCCAGGAATAAATTCAGTCTGCACAAACAGATTAGAAAAAGCCGGGTGTGCGGCATCCGTAGCCTGCGGTGCCAACACGATTTCCGCGTACGACGTGAGCTCGATCTCGCGGGTCCGCGTCCCCAGATTGGAAATCGAGACGCGGCGTACTTCGGCGTCGTCTTCAGGAGACACCACTACTTCGAGAGTGGTTGTTATCGCGCCATCTCGCCGCTGGATCTCGATACGGTCTTCACCAAACATCGCTTCATAGCTATCCGGTTCAACCCCACTGGGTTGGTACGCAGCCGACCAGACCACACCACTGCTCCCATCACGAAGAAAGACGTAGGTTCCCCAGCAGTCACGCGTGGTATCTTCACGCCATCGCGTGACTGCGAGTTGACGCCAGCGGCTGTAGCCAGAGCCGGCAGTGGTGACCATCACGGCGTATCGCCCGTTAGAGAGTAGATGGGTGTGAGGGATTACGCCATGCGGAGAAGTGAAACGACGGAGCACGGGCGGAAGAGCAGCACGCACATGTGCAGCGGATTGTACTTCGTCGGCCCGCGGCCGGGCGACGGCAACGTTATGCGGTGTACGTTCTTGTAGCAGTAACTCAGTCGCCTGCACAATCGGTTCGGCGTGAAAGCGAGCGCGCAAGACTCCATCATGGAGTACATTAGCAAGCGCCGTCAGCGACATCCCTTGATGGTGCGCCATATAAGCGCGCACGACCGCAACCTGTTCACCCTCCGGGACCCGTGTCGGCGTGTAATCAAGCGCTTCGTAGAAACCATATTGACCACTGGCGCCAGCTTCGGCGAGGCGTACAAAGTTCTGCACAGCAGCATCGGGGTCGATCATCGCCGCCAAGGCTGTCGCATACGGAGCAACAACTACGTCTTCACTTAGTCCGCGCTCGAGCCCCAAACCTGGCACACCAAAATTCGCATACTGGTAGGTCAACTCCACATCGCGGGCGTTAAAGGCGGATTCGGAAATTCCCCACGGCACGCCACGCTCAGCACCATACGTTCTCTGGCGGCGGACGATATACTTGTACGTCTGGTCTAACAGGCTGTCCGGCGGAGCATGCATTACTAATAACGGCATCAAATATTCAAACATCGAGCCCGACCAGGAAACGAGTGCTGCCCCTCGGTCTACAGGCGTGAGCGGACGACCGAGACGGAACCAATGCGTTGATGGTACATCACCTTTGGCAATAGCAATAAAACTGGCGAGCCGCGCTTCCGAGGCGAGTAAGTCGTAACAATTCGCGTCGAGACTACTATCATTGACGCGGTAGCCGATCGCGAACAACTTCCGCGTTGAGTCGAAAAGAAAGCCAAACTCCATGGCCTCGAATATCGTCTTGCTGCGCTGAGCGAGGGTCGTCAGGCGACGGACTACCGCATCGGCATTCGCCGCGGAACGTGTGAGGCTCTCGATCATGGCGTCAATATGGACAAGTTTCTCACTTTGAGTGATGCTTTCCGCGGCCACGCGTGTGCGGAGCGTCGTGAGATCATGCAATGCGGCCTCATAATGATCTGCCATCTCGGCCAGCGCCGGGAGCGTACCCCAGAGGCGCTCAAGTGCCGGCCACTCATGGCCTGTTGAAGCGCCCTCCGTCCCCCCTTCGACAAGCCTGTCTGAGCTTGTCGAAGCCTGCCCTGCCTGCGCCAGTGCCGCAGGCACAGGTGAGTTTGTCGAAGGGGACTCAAGGCGACCGGAGGCCCCCCCGGCAGCGGTGGGCATGTGCCGTTCGTACTGGGCCGGTCGCAGCACGGTTTCGCTTTTGTGACCAGTGGTTAAGGAGTTCATCCACAGCTTCTCAGACGTTGTGTCCCGAGTCAGTGTCCAGGGCCAGGCGTTGTTCGCCGGGACGTGACATGCCCAAGGAATGAGTTCGTCAAAGTCCCGCACATGGCTCTTGACGGTCGCCTCTACTGCTTCAGCCCAGGCGAGCACCTCATTACTGGCACTGGTACTGCGTTCAGCAGTCAAGGTGCGTGCAATATCCACCAGGGTATGAGCACGGACCTCGAGTTCGGTGAAACAGAGCCCCCAGTCTCTTGGTGTCACCGGGACGGCAGTGAGTGTAGCGGCCAGAGCCTCAAGGGCTTCATCTAGGTGTTTGCGAGTAACCGTTTGTGTGCGCTGGTCGGCGATCGCGTGGGCCGACTCGCGGACGAGAAAGACAGCGTCGGCAATTCCCGAAAGTACATGGGACCCAAGCATTGGGCGGTGGATGAGGTCCTGGCACGCTTGTCCAAGTGCCAGCAAATGACCAGCGAGGTTGCCGCTATCAACGGTGGAGACATACTTCGGCTCGAGTGGACGAAGATCACGTGTCGCATACCAGTTATAAAAATGACCGCGAAAACGCTCCAGGTTATTCAACGTCCCGAAAGTAGCTTCGAGCCGTTCGGCGAGCGCAAGAGTACCGATCCAAGCGAAATCATGAGCCGCAATAGTAGAGAGTAAATACAGCCCAATATTCGTGGGCGAGGTACGGTGGGCCACGATCGGTTCCGGCTCTTCTTGAAAGTTATCGGGAGGAAGAACGTGATCCTCTGGACCGACAAACGTCTCAAAGAAGCGCCATGTCCTGCGCGCAGTGAGTCTGAGCGCACGCGCATCATCCGACGAAAGGGGTTCGGCTCCAGCTCTGCGCGGTGGCAGGCTGATCCAGTAGGCAACGAGAGGCGATAGTATCCAGAGCAGCACAAATGGCAGCGCCACGGGCAACGCCTGCGGGCGTGCAAACGCCACCAGAACCCCTGCACCAGCGGCAAGTGCTACTGCTCCGCTCATCCAGTGATACATGCTACCAAGGGTAAGGGTAATTCCGGCTTTGGCTTGTGCAGCAGTCACCCACTCAAGCAGGTTGCGCCGGGTCACGTACAAGCGAAAGAGGGTGCGTATGATCGCATCCGTCATTAACCAGGTTTGATGCGCGAGGAAGGTCACCGAAAGTGAGAAATGTGTCAGAGCAGTCTCAAGATCAATTCCGAGAGTACGAATGTAGTCACGCTTCGAGATTCCTTGGCGACGAGGAAAGAGATCAGTAAGAAAAGGCAAGAGTACGGGAAAGGCAAAAGTCGCGAGAATGAAGCTCGTCCACAGCAGTGGCGATGGAGATGGTAGTGTCCAGCCGGCCAGCAAAGTGAGAAAAGCACACGGTGGCGACAGAGTACGTCGGAGGTTATCGAGCATCTTCCAACGGTCCATCGGCGGGATCGACGTACGGGCACGACCACCACTCTGATCGCGCGCGTGTCCAAAGATCCACGGCAGCAATTGCCAGTCGCCACGCGCCCAGCGATGCTGGCGGGCGGCAGCGACCTGATAGTGCGAAGGAAACTCGTCGAAGACTTCGATGTCGGTAACCAGGCCTGCCCGCGCAAACGTTCCTTCAAAGAGGTCATGACTCAGCAACGTATTGTCCGGCACTCGCCCAGCCAGGGCAGCTTCGAACGCATCGACGTCATAGATCCCTTTACCGGTGTACGATCCCTCGGCCAGCAAGTCTTGATAGACATCAGAAGTGGCAGAGGCATACGGATCAATCCCAGCCGGACCCGAGAAGATACGCTGAAACAGAGAGCCCTCGCGGTCGGTGGGCAACGTCGGCGTGACTCGCGGCTGCAGCACTGCATACCCTTCAACGACGCGTCCGACCTGGGGGTCAAATCTTGGGCGATTGAGCAAGTGGGTGATGGTGCCGATCAGTTTACACGCCGTGCCCCGCGGTAGCCGTGTGTCAGCATCAAGAGTAATGACGTAGCGCACATCAGCTGGGACACGAAGGCCATGGTCACCCGTTGTTACAAATGTAGTGTCCGTCGCCCCGCGCAGGAGGCGGTTCAGTTCATGCAACTTGCCGCGTTTGCGCTCCCACCCGAGCCACTTGCCCTCGCTCTCGTTCCACACCCGTCGACGGTGCAGCAGAAAAAAACGTGCGCCGTCATCTCCAACTGGTCCGTACCGTCGATTAAGACGCGTGATACCCTCGACCGCTACCGCCAGCAGTTCATCGTCGCCCGGCATAGTTTCCGCCGGTGCGTCTGCCCAGTCGGAGAGGAGGGCGAAATAAATGTTGGTATCAAGATTTGCCAGGTAGGTAACTTCGAGCTGTTTGATCTGCTCCTCAATATCAGTCTGGCTCGTCAGTAGCGTTGGTACCACAATCATCGTTTTTAGACTTGCTGGGACGCCGTCGCGGAGTTCAAGCTTGGGCAATGCCCTGGGCTCAAGCAGCGCGACAGCGAGACGATTCACCAACGCAACTGCTAAATCCACAGCCGGCACGGCGGCAAACAGCCCGAGCAGGAATAGACTGGGCGCACTGACTCCAGACTCACTGGCAGAGAGTAGTAGCAGCGCGAGGATGAGTCCGCCGATCATGGCAATCGTTCCAAGATATCCAGGAGTAGACTCCGTGGCATAGGCACGACGCAGCCCACGTTTGGCCGGAACTCGAACGCCAAGTTCCCGCTCAAAGTCAACCCGCCCTTTCGAAATGAGATAGTAGCCAGGATCTGCCTGGCGGTCGCCAGATTGCGCACGGACCCCCTGATCATGAGTCTCAGCACGCTTCGCTCGGGCAATGATGTGCCGCGCGATTTCGAGCTCCGAGTGCTGTGATCCTCGCGCCAGCTCTTCGATCGCATGGCGGTAGCGGTCGCGGGTGGCAAAGTCCATGGCCGCGAAATCGCTGTCGGCACGTAGCACTTCGTCAACCAGACTGATACTCTCAAAAAATTCAGCCCAGTCGAAGGCCGAGATCAACCGCATGCTTGTGATCACATTGCGCACCGTGACGTTCAACGCCTCTTGTCGTTGGTGTTCAATACGAACGATCTCGTCGGCGCTCGTCCCTTGTGCCGCGAGACGCTCGTCCAGCCAGACCAGCGCCGGCATCATTGCCGGATCTTGATCGCGCAGCCGCAGCACGAGTTGGACGGCAAAGGCAGTCACCAATGGAGCATCTTCAAGTCGCCGCAGAGTCGTCGTTATGAGGGCGCTCGACTGGCCTATGAGCCCGACGAGGTTGTCGGCAAGAGTATTGGCAGCCTGACGCGCGGCGCGCCCACGTACTATTTGCTCGGTCAAGCGGCGGAGATTTTCGACCAGCACGATTCGCAAGGTAATCGCGACTGCCCATAGCTCCCCAATCGTTAACGGCTGTACGCGCTGGTAGGCACGCACGAACCGCCGCAGTGCTTCTGGGTCGAACCGGCTATCGGTATGCGCAACAAACGCCCAGACCAGCCCAAAGACACGAGGATACCCCACAAAAGGTCCATCGGCGAGTTTTGGCAGTTGGCGGTAGTAGCCCGGCGGCAAGTCGTCTCGGATCTCGCGGACTTGTTCTTCGACGATGTGGAAATTGTCCACCAGCCATTCGGCCGCGGGCGTAATAGCCCGTTCCTCGCGAATTGCTTGCGCAATCGTGCGATACGATGCGAGCAGAACGCGTCCGTTTTCCCGGACTCGCTGCAACAACCGATGCTGATGACGGCTGCGAGCAGTGACCGGCTGAGCAGCAGCAAGGCTCTCGGCGTGCTGTTCCAAACGCTCAGGGCCAAAGAGTTCTGCCCGAATTGGCTCGTCGAGTTGCTGCGGAGCAACAAACCACGAGCGGATAGCATGAAAAAAGTTCTGAGGAGAATAAAGAAAATTCAATGCTTAGCTCTTATAATAGTAACAATATGCGACAAGAACCACCAGGTCGTGCAGACTTCATCGTTCTGCACTGTAAGAGCGTAAAGTAACATCCGGCAGATACTCACCGTCATCTACGGTAGCGCGGTTCAGAGTGAAAGCAAGAAGCGACAAAAACTATGCGGCCTATTCAGGAGAGAGAGGAAAAAGGGCTTCAGTGGGGTAAGACGTCTTCTCCCTTTCCCCTGTCAAGGGGGAAGGATCCCGTAGGGGTGGCTCCAGACAAAAAGTAGGGGTGAACAGCGTTCGCTGCAGCAAGGCCTTGCCTCTGAACGTTTTTCGTGCGGGTGCCTTTTTCTCAGTATTCTCGTTTATTTTTTCCTAGTCTATTCGCGCAGTTACGCGATGGAATCGATCCGAACAAAATAAGGATTAGCCAGATTGCGTGGTTCTGCCAATTTATAGAAGTGTCGTTACGTCCGCGGGATCGCTGTCTGTTGTGGGTTACCGAGTGGAGAGTATGGCCAAGCTCAGAGAACTGGTATCTATATTATCGACTTCGACAGAGTTACAGAGACCACCAACTGATTGAAGAAGCTTCGGGACATCTGTTCCTCGACTACGAAGCTTCTGACCTTATCAGCTTCCTTCAGGTGGGACTTATCGCTGGTATGGATATGCATTTGATACCCACCGTGAGCTATGGCCGAGTATTCATCTCACACGACGAGTGGGTCGAGTTTGCAATGCAAGACGCCCTTGAGCTAGACAACATCAAAGCAGACTTAGTCAAGGCTGGCTCGGTTACTTTCGAGCCAGATTCTTCGTGAGCGCCGGGTGCCCCGGGCGACTTGCCTGCCCGTGTGAAAGATAATCGCTCTCCGTGACAGTCTGTTTCTCTCTTAGCTACCCGCGCCGGTGAGCAGGAAGTCGAGGGGTTGGAGAACGGCTTTCTGGCAGGCGCGGAACCGGAATCACTCTATGTTCTGTTTCTTGCGGCGGTTTTTAGTGAGCCGGACTTGTTGATTGGGATAAACAATGGTGAGCGTGTAGGGCTGGAGGAGCGCCGCTCCAATAAGCGTGTCTTGGGAGGCGGTAGTAATCACCTCCACCGCCTGTTTCCGGCCGTCCCACACGATCCGGCCCGCGAACACCGGCTGGCGCACGATCTCCCCATTGGCCAACTCGTAGCGCTCCTGGAACTGACGCTCCTGGAACTGAAAGGTTAACTCCACGTGCGCGAGATACCGCTCCGCCAGACACACTATCCCGCTAAAGCCCGTATCAATGACGGCGGGAATAACAGTAACCGTGTCACCCTGTACGAGACCTATTTCGATGACGGGCTCTACGCCAGGACTGACGTGCCCCTGGATCACTGCCGCCGCAACTTCCGCGACGCCTTGTAGCCAATCCGTAGCAGACAGAACGCCTTGTCCGGGTGCACTGCTCTGGCCCGATGCAGCGCCTCCTGCGAGGTCGCGCCCACAAAGTAGTCCCCACTGTCGACTTCAATCATGACGAACTCCCCAAAATGCTGCGCTTCCAGCTCCTTCTGCAGAATTCCGCGTACCGCTGCCATCCCCGCTGATCCAATTCCTCCACCGAATACGGCGTCTTCTGACGCCGGAGGTGGTCTAAATGCTCCTGGGCTTGCATGCTGCTGCTCCTTTCCTTAGGCATTCTGTACTTGGCGCTTTAAACGCTCACGTTCGACTAACACATCAACCAACTGCCACACCTGGCGTTGCGCCTCACTATCGAGCTTCTCTAATTGCTGGAGCCGCCGTTGCGTGTGGCCGGTGGCCAGAGGCCGCCGTTTGGGCACGGGGCTCAGCCCCAGTAATTCGTCGGCACTCACTTCGAGCACCTGCGCAATCTGGGGAATCAATGCCGCGGGCGGGGCACTGCGGCTTTCATAGTACGCAATCATCCGTTGCGACGTGCCGAGTTCCGCCGCGAGTTCGACTTGGGTAATGTATATGCACATGCACGTCAAGACTCCTATACATTTTTTGCATGCCCTCCTTGACAGGTTTTTATCAGAAGAGCCTTCTCGACGATTACCAGGTCTTCCCATCAGCACATAAGAAAACCGTTTTTGCTAGAAATGCGTAATGGCAAGACCTGACCATAGATATTACTAGGTATTACTATGTCTATCCCTTGTAATCGTAAACAGTGTGTGAGGAAAATCGCCAGGCGGTACAGAGTTTATCATTCTGCACGGTCAGAGGGTCATCTCCGGCAGATACTTACCGTCATTCACTGTAGCGTGGTTCAAAGTGAAAGCAAGAAGCCGCAAGCACTGTGCGTGCAAATCAAAGCGGAAAGGATAAAGCCAGGATGGGGGAATCGACGGTGGCAGGCGGTACTAGCCGCTACGGTGTTACCCCCTTTCTGACTTTCCCCCTTGACAGGGGGAAAGGACCCATACAGGGGAGTTCATATCTTACTGTAGCGCTGCTCTGAGTACTTATTCACAAATTGTTTTATTTCCGTTATCCTTCATCCACCCGCTTTCCCATGCTTGTAGCGGCAGCTTCTAGAGCAGCGAGTCGTTCTTTCAGTACTTTCTCCTGCTGCCAGCGCGCGGTTACATCACGAATGAGTGCTGCGGTCCCTACTATTGCCCCCGCGTCATCGCGTAGCAGGACGATAGTAAATTCCAGGGAAATGCGCGTCCCATCTTTGCGCAGAGCTGGAACCGCAAGGAGTTCCCGTCCATAGCGCGTGACACCAGTCGCCATCACATCGTGATAGCCCTGCCAGTGCCGCGTACGCAACCGCTCAGGGATAATAAGGTCAAGCGTTTGGCCGACAGCTTCTTCAGCCGTGTAGCCAAACATTTCCGCAGCTCCTTTGTTCCACAGACGAATGATTCCGTCGTGGTCGGCAAAAACGATGGCCTCTTGTGTCCCTTCGATGATTTTACTGCATAAAGTCTCGTATTCCATAGTGTTCCTCAAAATGAGCGTTCCGCATGGTTACGCCGTGGTCGCCGATCGGTCCTGAGACGAGAACAGCATCTCCCGGTTTGACTGTGGCTGCGCTCAGACGAACGTCACGCTCAATGACGCCAACGCCAGCGGTATTGATAAAACACACATCAGCCTTGCCTTTTTGCACAACTTTTGTGTCGCCTGTCACAATCAGTACACCTGCAGCTGCCGCAGCCATAGACATCGAGTGCACAATACGTTTTAGATCGGCGACCGGAAACCCCTCTTCCAAAATAAACCCAGTCGATAGATACAATGGTCTGGCACTAGACAGTGTCAGGTCATTAACCGTCCCGTTCACTGCCAGGTCGCCGATATTACCGCCAGGAAAAAACAACGGTGACACGACAAACGAGTCGGTTGTGAACGCGAGGCGAGCGCCATTTACGGTGAAGCTGGCTTGATCTTCGAGAGGCTCGAGCAGTGGATTACGAAAGGCCTGCAAAAACACCGCATCGATCAGCGCGTACGTGGCTTTGCCACCAGCGCCATGAGACATGGTAATCCAGTCGTCGCGTACCGTGGGTTTGCGGTTACGAACGCGTTCAATACGTTGAAGGACTTGCTGTTCTTTATTATGGGCCAATGTAGAGCTAGAGAAATCCACACTCATGCGCGCATTGCCTCTCTCACCCGCTCACAGGTAAAGCGTCCGAAGTTATAGTACGCTGCACCTGCGCCCTCAGAAGACACCATGCACGTGGCAATTGGAGTCTCGGGAGTACAAGCGGTGCCGAACACCTTGCATTCCCAGGTTTCAGTACTCCTTTCAACACCTCGCCACACTGGCAGGCTTTGGGGTCGGCCACTCGCACCCCCTGGGATGATGAAGCGTCGCGCGGCGTCATAGGCAGCAAACTCTGCTCTGACTTTGAATGCACAATGTGAGATAAATCCAAGACCGCGCCATTCAAAGTATGGCCGTAATTCCATTACTGTATTGACGGCCTGCAAAGCTTTGTGATTGCCTTGCCACGGGACACAACGAGCATACTGGTTCTCGATCTGACAACGCCCTTCGGTAAGCTGTCTGAGGATCAGGTAAACGGCATGAAGAATGTCCAGCGGCTCAAACCCTGCGACCACGAGCAGCTTGCCAAAATCTCGGCAGATAAATTCATACGGCTGACATTCGATAACAGTCGACACATGACCAGGACCGATGAATCCGTCGAGACGCAGATCAGGCGAGTCAAGGATGGCTTTGATCGCCGGAATGATCGTCACATAGTTGCAGAAGATCGAGAAGTTCTTTACGTCCTGGGCCGCTGCCCACAATACAGTCAATGCGGTGGACGGCGCGGTGGTCTCAAACTCGATGGCCATAAAAACTATCTGTTTGGTCGGGTTCTGCCGGGCCACCTTTAATGCATCAAGAGGTGAATACACCATGCGAATATCTGCCCCCTGGGCTTTGGCATCAAAGAACGACCCCCGGCCGCCGGGAACCCGCATCAGGTCACCAAACGACGTCATGATCACGCCCGGCTGTTTGGCAAGCGCGATCGCATCGTCTATCCGCCCCATAGGCAGCACACACACCGGACACCCTGGTCCATGGACAAGCGTGCTGTTCGCCGGCAGATAGTCCTCGATGCTATGCTTGTAGATCGTGTGAGTTTGCCCGGCACAGACTCATGAACTTGTAATGACGGCGTTGCTCACATAACGTGATGATTCGTGCGGCCAGCGTCTGGGCTTTCCTGGGGTCTCTAAACTCGTCGACGAAACGCATGGGGGACTCCTACGCGGGTCTGCTGCAATTGTGTAGATGCACCACTCAAATTGTGAGTTTTCTAACGCCCGGATCGCGTCAGTGAACGCTTGCCCCATCTCCTCAAGGAAGCCGAGCGATGCCCGTGCTTGTTCTTCATCCATCTTTGCCATCGCGAAGCCAACATGGATGAGGACCCAATCCCCAGGCTTCACCATTTCGTGGTCGAGCATCGCGATGTTGATATCGCGCTTCACCTCACTGACATTCACTGTCGCCAAGTCAGGCTGGTCCGGCAGCAGCGCAACAATTTGTCCTGGAATGCCGAGACGCACCGTCCTACTCCTTCCCAAGCCACGAAGTCGTCGCCTGCCCTTTATACTCAATAGACTCGAGCACCAGTTCGTCTCCGCCTGTGAGATCGAGGTCTATACCGCCACACTTCGGGCATACCATAATAGCGTCGTCGCCTTCGATCTCGGCCTGACACTTTCGACACACTGCCCTGACTGGCATTATCACCAGGTCCAGGGCGGCATTCTCTGCTTCCGTCCCTTCGGCAGCATGGGCAAACGCGTGCCGAAAGGCATCAACCCCAACCCGGTGTAGGGCACCCACTTGCACACACACTCGTGCCACCGGGCGACCGCCCGCCCGACGCTGCACGGCCTCAACGATGCCATCACATAAGCCAAACTCATGCATACTGTTCTCCTCGTCAGTCAAGCGTGAAAGGAACGATAACCTCCACTAGAACACCCGGCTTCACGCGTAGTGTACCCATGAAGGCGCGATACGGTTTGATATCGAAGTCGGGTTGATGTACCGATACTGTGATCTCGGCCCGACCTTCTCTTTGCGTACCAGTAAAATTGAGCACCCTCGTCATGCCGTGAAGATCAAGTCGGCCACTGATCTGATACTGCTGATCCGCAGCTTTCTCGACTGTAGTCGAACGGAACGAGATCAACGGATACTTTTGCGCTTCCAGGATGTTGTGGATAATTGTTTTCTCGATGTCTTGCTTGTCCTGTTTTGAAGGCTCGTGTTCGTTCACTACGCCGTCTTTGAGGACGCCGATAACACGTAGTGAATCAGCGCGAAACTCGGCGCGAATCGATAGCGGCTGTTGCTCACCGGTGAGCGTGAACTCTGTCACTCGCAGCTTCAGGTCATGACCGATGGCGGAGAGCACCCCATCCCGATAGACATACACGAAACACTCACTGTTCGACGCATCAAAGGTTGGCATAGGCCAGCCCTACTCTCTCTCGTGGGCATTGCTCATCCTACGTAAGGTCAATACCTTTTCCAGACTCCCAGACTCGCAGACTCCTTTTCGCCATTTCCCCTTTCCCCGTCAGACGACTGACCACACCTCTCCCTTATGGTGAACAAACAGGTGATGGTCGCGACAGGCTCGACCTCATCTGGCGAGAAGTAAAAGAAACGTCCGTGCCACTGACAGAACTCAGTCGCGGGATCATCTACGAGTGTCACTGCCAGATAGGCTCGGTCTTCAACATCGAAGAAGACACCTTCTACGGTGGCAATTCGGCCTACGAGAAACATATCCTGTGCATCCGCGCGTCACTCGCCGGGACAGAGACAGACCCGACTCCCTTTGGCGGCAGTCGAAACATCAGGGTCGGCACTGCGGCATACGGCTCTGGCCGAGCTCCAAGCAAAGTGAAGTTCAGTTGGCTCACGTCGTACTCCCTGTGGATATGCCACCTTCTTCACTCTGCATACGAATGTGCGTAAAAAAGGCTTCAATCGCTTTCCATGCCTCGTCACCGCCGTCGAATCCTCTCCACTGCTGCTTGATATGCCCGACAAGTTCGTAGCAGGCATCAATCGGAACGATGTAACATTCAAACTTCTGCTGACGTTTGATGTTATAGACCAGTAATGCCTCAACATCAGAGACGAGACTTTCGAGTACAGGATTCGCTTGGGTGATCTCATCCCAGGTTTCTAAGGGGAGCAGTGATTCCGTGGCGCCAGCCGGACTCGGGTAGAAGGCGGTCACGCGACCTAGGGGCGTGTTGTGGAAGAAGAAGGCAATCCCTACCGGAATCTGAAATTTCTCCCATTGCGCGTCGGTCAGGACCAGTCCGGGTAGGTACAGATACCTTTGCGGCACGGCCTTGTACTTCCCCTGTGCTGAACCTTCACGCATAAAGAGCAGATAACAAGAACGACACGCGCATATGACATTACGAGTAACAATGTTCACCACGTGTGAGTGTTTGTCTCCGATTTCGGCGTTGCAAAACTCGCAGCTTTCTTCCGCCCGCGACGTTGACCGCGGTGCCAGGAAGCGTTTTAACTTCAAGGAACTCTGTTCGTTTTCAACATGCTCGGCCATGATCCCTCCAGGTTAAACGGGGTCGTTGCCCCCCTCGATCTTAATGCTCGTCACTTCTGGCGCAGCCTCGGCGATAGCTCGCTCGACGGCGAGCTTCATCGTCACTGCCGAAGATGGATACCCGTGGCAGTTGCCTTCCAACCGTAGTCGCGCGACTCCTTGTCGTATTCCCATGAACGTCACTGCCGTGCAAGCCGATCAGTTATATCGCGGTAGTCGCAATTGCAATGCTCTAGGTCCTGGAAACTGCCCCAACAGCCGAGCATAATGCGGCAGTTTCCTACTTGCTCATACCCCGGTAATGCTGCGTAGAAGAAATTAAACAGATCGTCGTGCATAGGCACGACCCGTTTCATAAATTCGACGTACTTCATTAAGCGGCTCAGATAGTCTGTGAACAACTGGATGGTTGCAACCGTGCCGACACTACCCGGATACAGCGTTGAGGGCTGGACATGCCGTCCCTCCATCAGACAGAACCCCTCTCTGGTCATGCGGCGCATCCGCAAGGCCTCACGGTAAAACACGCCTTCCAGAGGATTGAGCGACTTCATGATGTCACCAATGGTGCGATAGCTGTGGACGCTCGACTGCGGGGCCTCGGTTTTCTCGGCCTTCTCCCAGACGCCAGGGTTGGTCTCGCGCACCATTTTTTCGCAGAAGTCGACGCCCACCAGGTTTTCCTCGAAGATAGTGTGTTCGAACCTGTACTCCGCCGCCTCGCCAAGATGCGGCGGCTTCGCCGCATACGCCATATTCTGGGCAGAGCAAGACAAGGTGGCGTGGTTATCGCCGCAGGTGCCGCAAATGCGACTGGTGATAAAGTGCGCGTTACGGGGATCTTTGCCTTTCATGAAGATGCTGTAGCTACGTCGCAGGCCGGAGAATCTCTATTCTCACCGATTAGAACCACAGTCAGCAGTCCTTTTTCCTTAGCGACCACTAGCCCGCGCCACACGTTTTGACAGCGGCCATTGATGGTAATACCCAGAGCAATATCCTATCTACGGCCCGTCGGCGCTCAAAGGCCGAGGTTGTCACCAACGCGAGACGAGACGACTGCTGCGCTCCGCTCATACTAGACATACAACTACGGTATGTCGCACTGGGTCGAAAACAACTTAGGAAGATTCCTAGTCCCGAGGCGAAAGGCGAAACCTCATTCGAGTACGTCGAGGCGGTGTTTGATGGCGAATTTCATCAGTTCGGCAGTAGTGCGCACGCCGAGTTCTTCCATCAGGCGGTACTTGTGGAACTCTACGGTCTTCATGGAAATGTTCAAAGTCGCGGCCATTTCCTTGAGTGAACGCCCTTCAGCCACCAACCGTAGCACTTCCTGTTGACGCGGAGTCAATCGCAAGGGAGCAGGTTCGGGCTCGCCCGATGAGTCGAGTAACGCACTCACCATCGCTTTAGTGACAAATGGTGTGACATAGACGCGGCCTTGCAACACCTCATGGATGGCTGTCACTAATTCTGCCGGCGCGGATTGCTTGACCACATAGCCCCGGGCGCCGACACGCAAAGCCTGATGCACGAACCTCACGTCCGTATGCATAGTCAAAAAGATCAGCTTGGCGTTCGGGACGCTTTTTCTCAACTGCCGGGCGGCATCAAAGCCATTTAACAGGGGCATGGAAATATCGACGACCAGCACGTCCGGTTGGAGCCTCTCGGCAGCAGTCAATAGCGCACGTCCATCTTCCACTGCGCCTACCACCTCAAAGTCGGCGTCCAACAGGCTACGCAGTCCCGACAAAAACATTTTGTGATCATCCGCTAGCACTACCCGCGGTTTTTTCATGGCTCATCTCCCACCCTGGCAGTGGAATCCAGGCTTCTACCTGCATTCCGCCGTCGGACTTTGGCGTGAAGGACAATGTCCCGTCGACCAGTCGTACCCGTTCCTCCATACTCACCAGCCCCAGCCCGCGCTTCCCTTTCATCTGCACAGGATCGAAGGCGGTGCCGAAATCTTCAATGCGCAGGAGAACACCATGGTTGACGCCTTCCAGAGTCAGCGTCGCCCGCTTTGCCTGGGTATGTTTGGCAACGTTGCGCAGACATTCTTGGGTCACACGGTATAGACATAATGCGATGTCTTCCGGAAGAGGAGCAGGCAGGTTATGACTGGTAAATTGTATCTGAATTCCGTGTCGCCTGAAGAAGCACGTACATTCAGACTCAAGGGCAGGAACCAGGCCAAGGTAATCAAGAATCGCGGGATGCAGCTGATATGCCATACGGCGGACGTTATCTACGACTTTTTCTAATCGCTCGTGCAGCACGTGTAGCTGGTCTCGAACCAGATCTGAAGAGGAAGAAAGTTGGCGCTCAAGGTTTGCGACATCTACTCCCAGCACGGCTAATTCTTGATTGAGGTCGTCGTGCAGTTCTCGTGAGACTCGCCTGCGCTCCTCTTCTTGTACTAGCAGCAAATTTGCGCTTAACGCCCTAAGTTCCGCCTGGCTGTGTCTAAGCACGGCTTCGTTGGTGCGGAGTACGTGTTTGCGGCGCAAGACGACGACAGCCACTATCCAGATCACAAGAATGGCGAGGGACCGATTGGTGAGCGCTATCCAGGGAGTGGTCGCTGATGCCGTCACTAGGTATCCGAGAATCGTGAGCGCCGTTCCCACGCCGGCGGTGACAACAGTGAAGCTAGACTGTGTTGACCACAACGAGACCAAGACTAGAGTGACGTACAGCACCGCCACGTTCACACCTAATGGCAAGCTCAGGTCCAGGAGGAATACTCCAGCGCCTAGAGCGACGCCAAAAGGAATTAAGTACGGGTTGGTTGCTTTGATGGGCATTCGCGGCTCGTCTTCTCTGCAACTGTACTTAGTTCACCCATTGTGACGTGCTTTGGCATTGGCGATTACCGCACTTATATCTCCTGCTGGCGCTACAGCCGTGACGTTGACTTCGTCGATTCGTGCCAATGGTGGAGGTGCGGTGGTAAAGTTGATGCAGGAAACGCCAGAGTCTTTCCTTGCTGCTTTCAACTTCAATCAGTACACCTTCAGAAGTTTTCAGGACATAACCCGTGAGGTGACAGGTTTGGGCAAGGTGATAAACAAACGGGCAAAACCCAACCCCTTGGACAATACCGCGGGCTTGGATGTGCCGTCGTAGTGTAGCGCAGATTTCCCTATTGCCCATCTTGGGCTCACATGATTCACCGAAAGCGAGAAGAGAAATCCTATGTCCACTTAACCTGCGATTTCTCTCTGTAGCTTATTAGTCACATCACTTTGGCTAAAATCCCCACACTTTTAGATTTTTCTACAAGCAGTGTCTCGCTTCTGCCTTTATTTTCCGCAACTCCTGTGCCGTCTTCTTCTCTTGCTCAGAAGAAAAAGCTTGTTACTCTATTTATGATTTGCTTTGCTGCCATTCGCGGTACGTCTCTTGCGAGCTGATCCATACGGAGAGCTATGAACCGGTCAATTGCCCTCATTTGTTGTGGGGCTCTGCTACTCGCATGTGTCCGCACAGCTGTGGCTGATGATACACAACCGCCGCGGACTCTCGATCGTTTTGCTCGCTGGCTGAACCCGCAGACCTCGCCGTTTATTCCGATTCCAGAAATCGACACCGATCCCAATGGTGGTACGACGGTTGGCCTGCTGCCAGTATTTTTGTTTACTGATGCACAACATCAAATTCGTCGTATTATCGCTGTCGATGTAACGTACAATAGCACGTTAGGTATCGGTGGTGGTGTACGTCTGTTATCCTACCCTTCTGATGATGTCCAGTGGTATGTCACGGCCAATGGTACTGAGAAAATCACCCGCAGTGTTGATATCCTGTACTCTTCAGGTTTGACACGCCAGGGGCGCTGGTCATTTGACGGTCGTCTCGTCTACGACCGTGACCCTACGGACCGGTTTTTCGGTCTAGGAAATAGCTCCAGCGAACATCAGGAAAGTAATTACACGACTGAACAAGGATACGTGGAAGCGCGTCTTGGTCTCAACTACTCCCCCGCTCTTCAGTTAGCACTGGATATCCGGCCCCGATTTGTACAAATCGATCACGGAGCATTCGACTCCCAGCCGTTTATTGGCAGCCGATTCCCACAACTGCGGGGACTCCGCGGGACCAATGAGTTTCTGACCCGCGTCATCCTTTCCTATGACACACGCGATTCGATTACGATTCCCAGGAACGGCAACCAGGTCGCGCTTTTCGCCGGCCTGACTGATCGGCGGTTTCTCAGTTCAGTTTCATACTCGCTTTTCGGCCTTGATGCGCGTCACTTCCATACGCTCACTCCTCGGGTCACTCTCGCCGGTCACGTCGCCTTTCGCTATATGCCGGTGGGCAATCGAGTCCCCTTCTGGGCGCTCAGCCACCTCGGAGGCGACCGCAGTAGTATTGGTTACCAACAGCCGCTACGGGGTTTCGGCGGTGGACGATTTGTTGATAACAATCTGTTTGCGGCCAATGTCGAAGTGCGCGTTCGGGCATTTGCGCTTGACCTCTTTACGACCCGTGCCGAGTTTGAAGTTGCACCCTTCATTGATATCGGACGGGTCTTTCACGATCTGGGAGCTAATCCGTTTAGTCAATTACACCCGGTGGGTGGCATCGGTTTTCGCGGTATAGCTGCCCCCTTCGTGGTTGGCTACGTCGACGTTGGCTATGGCAGTGAAGGTGCTGCTATCTTCTCTGGGGTCAACTATCCGTTTTAGCTGCACGTAAATCTATGAGAATTTTCCTTCAAAGCGTGTAGAACGTTTTGCCAATATAAGTAGGAAATAATATGCGCAACGGTAAGCTCTTGGCATTCGGCTTGCAACTCAAGCATGGAAGAGTGAAGGGGAACCAATCAACGAGTACTGCGACAGTAGACCAACAAGGAGAATTTACCATGAGTAAGAAGATACCTCACGAAATGTTAGTAAAATCGATCGGTATTGCGGGTGCGCTATGTGTAAGCAGCATCCTCTGGGCAATGAGTGCCTGGGCAGCCACTTCTCCTTTGGAGATGATCCGTTCTACGACGAAGCAAGCACTGACGGCACTCGCGGACGCCCCGGCAAAAGGCGAGGACCAACGTCAGGACCAAATCGAGCGCATGTGGCAGGTCATATTACCCAGCTTCGATACCCAGGAGATTGCTCAGCGCTCCCTTGGTGCTAACTGGCAGAAACTTACAGCGGAACAGCAAAAGGAATTCGTGCGCTTATATGTTCAGTTGGTAAAAAAGAGCTACAGTAGTACACTCGCACGCTACACTACCGATGCCCAGTTTTTCTTCGACAACGAACGGATCGAAGGTGACCATGCCGAAGTTCAAACGCGTATCAAGACTCCTTCCCAAGATAATCCCTTCTCAGTTATCTACCGATTGCATCAACATGACGGTACGTGGCAGATCTATGACGTAGTCGCTGAGAATGTCAGTCTTGTGCAGAACTATCGCAATCAATTTTCGCGTATTATGGCGAAGTCCTCTCCTGATGAGCTTCTTGACGCTCTTAAGCAGAAGATCACCGAGCCTGAAGCACAGAAGTAAGTGCTCAGCGGTCAGCACAGGCTGTTAGGCTGTCGGGACTGCTCCCTGCAGCCTGCGGCCTACAGCCTACAGCGGTTGCCAGTGTAGGCGTCCTTTGTCGGGGCGATCCTGGTGATCGCCCACACTCTCAGGGCAAAGGCCAGCTTCACCCCTACGGAAAACGGGTCGCACGAAATTGAAAACCGCTATAAGAGCTTTTCCTGTCTGTCTAACGATGAGTGACATCGGCATAACGTCTGAGTAACACCAAAGAACGTGCCTCTAGCTCGCATGGCTGTCCGCCCCGGACGAGCCGTCGTCGCCGCGGTGTACCCTTGGCCTCGCGGGTGTCAAGTAGGACCTCCCACCGCACTCTCGTGCGATGTGCGGGGAGGACGAAGGGAAGAGGTTCATGGTGAGCATTTAACAAAATAAGCAGCGTATCATCTTTAATGTGATTTCCCCGCGGATCTACCTCTTCAATAGCATCGCCTGCTAGACGCAGTCCCAAACAGCGCTGATGCCAGTTGTCCCAGTCTTCATCTGTCATCTCCTTGCCGTCGGAGCGAAACCATGCCAGGTCTTTCACCTCAGAGCCACGAATCCGCCGGCCTTGAAAAAACTTTCGCCGCCGCAGCACAGGATGTTGATGGAACAAATGAATCACTCGGCGCGTGAACTCAAATAGCTCCCGCCGTGGCCGATCTAGCTTCCAGTCCACCCACGACAGTTCATTATCCTGACAATAGACGTTGTTGTTGCCTTGCTGAGTGCGTCCACTTTCGTCGCCTGCTTGCAGCATTGGCACTCCTTGTGAGAGTAGCAAGATCGCTAGGAAGTTCCGCTGCTGCCGCGCCCTCAGGGTCTGAATAGCGGGGTCATTAGTCGGCCCTTCGACTCCACAATTCCAGCTGAGGTTGTCGTGGTGACCGTCACGATTTCCGTCACCATTCGCTTCATTATGTTTTTCGTTATAACTCACCAAGTCATGCAAGGTAAAACCGTCATGGGCAGTGACAAAGTTAATGCTGGCGTAGGGGCGGCGACCGCTGCGCTCATAGAGATCGCTGCTCCCTGTCAAGCGAAACGCGAGGTCGCCCACCAAGCCACCATCTCCTTTCCAGAAGCGTCGTACAGTGTCGCGGTATTGGCCATTCCATTCGGCCCACAACACTGGGAAATTGCCAACCTGGTAACCACCTTCGCCCAGGTCCCAAGGCTCGGCGATGAGCTTGACCTGCGAGAGTACTGGATCCTGATGGATGATATCGAAGAACGCGCCGAGGCGATCCACTTCATGGAGCCCACGCGCTAGCGCTGAAGCTAAGTCAAAACGGAAGCCGTCGACGTGCATCTCCAGCACCCAATAGCGCAGACTGTCCATGATGAGCTGAAGCGTGCGCGGATGAATCACGTTAAGGGTGTTGCCACAGCCAGTATAGTCCATGTAGTAGCGGCGGTTGTCGGCGACAAGGCGATAGTATGCAGCATTGTCGATGCCGCGAAAACACAGGGTCGGCCCCAGGTGGTTCCCCTCACCAGTGTGGTTGTACACTACGTCGAGGATGACTTCGATGCCTTCGCGGTGCAGAGTTTTGACCAAGGTCTTAAACTCCGCCACCTGCTGACCCAGTACTCCACTACTAGAGTAACACGCGTCAGGAGCGAAAAAGCCAATAGAATTGTACCCCCAGTAGTTGGTCAACCCGCGATCAACGAGATGCTTATCAGCGACGAACTGGTGGACAGGGAGGAGTTCCACAGCCGTGATACCTAATGCTTGAAGATAGCGAATCACCGTCGGGTGGCTGAGTCCTGTGTAGGTTCCTTGCAGTTCTGCTGGCACCTCAGGATGGCGCTTGGTAAATCCCTTGACGTGCAGCTCATAGATCAGGGTCTTATGCCAAGGAGTGCGCGGGGGTGTATCATTGCCCCAGCTAAACGCTGGGTCTACAACCACACATTTTGGTAGCCCAGCAGCACTGTCGCGGTCATCCCGAGACAGGTCGGCGTCTGGGTGTCCGATGGTATAGCCGAACAGCGCATCACTCCAACGGATATTTCCCGCAACCGCCTTAGCATAGGGATCAAGAAGCAGCTTTGCTGGATTGAAGCGATGACCTTCCTCAGGCGTGTACGGACCATACACGCGGTACCCATAGCGTTGCCCAGGTCGCACTTCCGGCAAATAAATATGCCACACGTGATCCGTCTGTTCGGTGAGCGGAATACGCGTGGTTTCCCGGTCGCCGTCCGGACCATCGAAGAGACAGAGCTGCACTTGGGTTGCGTTTTCCGAAAAGAGAGCGAAGTTCACGCCGGCACCATCCCAGGTGGCACCTTGAGGATACGGTTGTCCTGGCCATGTTTTCCCCATGTCTTTACTCTTCTTACGGTACACGCCTCCCGGTGACGAGGCTAACGAGGAACAGAATCAGAAAGACAACAAATAAAATCCACGCGATCTGTGTAGCCGTACCGGCAATGCCACTAAGTCCGAGTACTCCCGCGATTAACGCGATGATGAGAAACGTCACTGCCCAACTCAACATGATGGCACCCTCCTCATATATTTTTAATTGAATCCAAGCGGCCTCAAGTTTTGGTCGCAACGACCATGCCATCCATTCATTGCGATAACGAAGGCTTTCTCGCCGTTGATTTTCTGCTTTAACAGGAAGGGACACGTTGCAAAGAATTCACAGATAGTGATAGGAAAGGAAGGGAAAAGGGACCGCGGGAAAAAGAGTCTCAATCGAACCACACGACATTGGCACACTCCGCGTAGCGCGCGCTGGGCGCGCGAGCCCCCAGTTACCTCCATTGGTGCGCATGGCGCACGCTACGAAAGCGAACCGCGGAGGAGCTGTACGAAGCTCTTGTGGTCCGATTTAGAAGTGGTGAGTATCAGATTTCGCTCTTGCCTCTTCCTGACCTTGTAGAGTAAGTTGCGCCTACTATAAAAGGCTAAAAGCGTCCCAAGAGTAAGACAGCGGTGTTGAGCTGTGCAGAAAATGGGACACCAAGAGCTTTCAGCAGTCGGCTCAATATGCGAACTACGAGCTACCACTAGAGGTTTTAGAGATCCTCACTGCAGCCTGTAGCCCGCAACTAAACCCGTTTCTGGGTTTGCTGATAGCTGAATGTTGTCTGCCAACCAATGGTATGTCTCTTGCTGCTCTTCCGCAGGGTTCCTCGCGTGCAAAATGGAGGAATATATGCTCTTAAAGACATGGCGTTTCTTTACGATTACCTTCGCTTCGCTCAGTATGGCAATGGCCTTTTGTCATCTTTTGCAAATGCCACCGAGGATGCGTTACGACGGTGCTCAGTGGATCGCGACCCAAGGTCTTTTTCACATGTTTGGCACTATCGGTGCGGCTATCGAGGTTGGGGCGTTATTTCTAGCAATCGTGTTATCTCTCGCGCTGTGGCGACGGCGGCCGGCGTTTCAGTGGACGCTGTTTGGCACTGCTTGCCTACTCGTCGCGCACCTGGCGTGGTGGATATTTATTGCCCCAGTGAACAATGTAATCGCGACGTGGACTCCTGAGACAATACCGTCAGACTGGATGTGGTGGCGCAGCCAATGGGAATACACGCACGCTGCACGAGCCCTTGTGGATATTCTCGGATTGAGTGCGCTGGTAATTTCCGTGCTGGTCGAGACGCCCACTTATCGGGTACGCAAGCATACTGAGGTAACTTCTTATCCCTCAACGAGATCAGAGCCGTACATCGAGCCTCCCCTCACTACGGCACAGTGAAGTGGCGACCAGAGAGAACAACGTCCTTTCACCGTGAGTTCAACGAGAAATACATGTCATGACGTCAGTCAGCTCCACTACTATGGCCTCAGAGCACCAAGAAAGGGATCCTGAGGAAATCGTAGTCGCTCGTGTTCCCCTAGCAACTTATCGGTTGCAGTTTAATGCGTCATTCACATTTGCTGATGCCACGCGATTAGTTTCTTACCTGCGCGCCTTAGGCATTAGTGATTGTTATTGCTCGCCGTATTTTAAGGCTAGTCCAGGGAGTACACACGGTTACGATGTTATTGATCACAACGCCCTCAACCCAGAACTGGGGACGGAAGAAGATTATGACAGCTTTGTGCAAGCGTTGCAGCGTCACGGGATGGGACACCTCCTTGATCTTGTTCCTAACCACATGGGGATTGCTACCAGCAGCAATGCGTGGTGGACAGATGTGTTGGAAAATGGCCCCAGTTCATTCTATGCTGCGTGCTTTGACATTGACTGGACACCCATCAAAGTTGAACTGGCGAACAAAGTTCTACTGCCGATCTTGGGTAATCAATATGGTAGTGTGCTTGAGAATCAAGAGTTAATTCTCAGCTATGAAGAGGGGGCATTTATACTCACATATGGTGATTTTCATCTCCCCATCGCTCCACGTCCTTCAGCGGTTGTCCTCCTTCACCGGCTTGGGGATCTCGAACACAGCCTCGGTCCAGACCACCCCCAGTTGTTGGAGTTTCGCAGTATTATCACTGCGCTCAGTCACCTCCCCCTCCGGACTGAAACGGATCCTGCCAAAGTCATTGAACGGCATCGCGAAAAAGAGATCATTAAGAAACGCCTGGCCACCGTGATGGCGACGACGCCTGAGATTCTCACTTTCGTACTAGACAATGTGCGATTCTTTAATGGCACGAAAGCCGAACCACGTAGTTTCGATTTCCTCGATGGCCTCCTGGCCGATCAAGCCTATCGTCTAGCGCATTGGCGTACAGCCGCAGAAGAAATCAATTATCGCCGCTTCTTTGATGTGAATAGCCTGGCTGCAGTTCATACGGAAGATCCATTGGTGTTTGCCGCAACCCATCAACTCGTGCTGCGTCTGTGCGGTGCCAGAAAAGTGACTGGGCTGCGGATCGACCATATCGATGGGCTCTATGATCCGGCCCAGTATTTGCGGCGTTTGCAGCAAGCGCTCCTGCTTGCACTCCGCTCCGGGACCTATCCAGAAGTGCCTGCACCGCTGGCGCGGGTGGACCAAGTCATAGCGCAATTGCAGGCCAACATAGAACCACCGTCAGCTGAGTTGCCCTGCTATATAGTGGTAGAGAAGATTCTCAATTCAGACGAGTCCCTGCCGCAGTCTTGGCCGATTCATGGCACTACTGGCTACGACTTTCTTGCTGACCTAAATGGTATTTTCGTCGATGCAGACACTGAGAAGCTCCTTACCGATATCTATCAGCGTTTCACTCGATCCCGACACAGCTTTGCTGACTTGGTCTACGAAAATAAAAAACTCATCATGCAAGTCGCGCTGTCCAGCGAGATCAACGTCCTTGGGCATAACCTCAACCGGCTATCGGAACACAACCGTCACGCTCGGGATTTTACCCTCAACAGCCTCACTCACGCCCTGCGCGAGATCATCGCCTGTTTCCCGGTCTACCGCACCTATGTCAATGGCACCGAGGGTAGTGAGCGGGACCACGCTATTGTCGAGCAGGCCGTGGCATACGCCAAGCGAAAGAATCCTGCGCGAGATGTGTCGATCTTCAATTATGTCCGCGATGTTTTGCTGCTGCGCTTTCCTCCCGGAGCGACAGAGGCCGACCGCCAGGCGCAACGTGCGTTCGTGATGAAATTTCAACAATGCACAGGACCAGTCATGGCCAAAGGGGTCGAGGATACAGCCTTTTATCTCTATAACCGATTAGTCTCGCTGAATGAGGTCGGCAGCTCGCCAGATCGGTTTGGAACTTCGTTGGCGGCGTTTCACACCCGGTGTGGTGAACGCCTCCAGCAGTGGCCACACGCGCTCTTGGCCACGACCACGCACGACACCAAGCGCAGCGAAGATGTACGTGCCCGGATCAATGTCCTCTCAGAGGTGCCCGCAGAATGGCGAACGCTAGTGGGTCGCTGGAGCCGACAGTACAAAAAACGGAAAGTGTTGCTCGCTGGGCAACTTGCGCCGGATCGTAATGATGAGTATCTGTTCTATCAAACCGTGCTAGGAGTATGGCCCCTGACCCCGATGACTGCAGACGACTACGCTGTTTTCAAGCAGCGCATACAGGAGTACATGCGCAAAGCTAGCAAAGAAGCGAAGGTTAACACTAGTTGGATCAACCCTAATGAAGCGTACGACGACGCGCTCTACGAATTCGTGGGGCGGGTACTCGACAATTTTCTCTTTCATGACGACTTCCATCGGTTCCGTACCAAGATTGCCCGCTATGGGATGTACAACTCGCTGTCACAGACAGTGCTCAAGTTAACGGTGCCAGGGGTCCCCGATCTGTACCAGGGCACAGAACTCTGGGATTTCAGTCTGGTTGATCCCGACAATCGCCGCCCGGTTGACTACGACCAGCGGCGACAGATGTTAGACGCCTTACAGGGAAAACTTGGTGCTGCAGTGAACAACTATCTCACTGTTGTACAAGAACTGCTGGAGACATGGACGGATGGCAGCATTAAGCTGTATGTGACGCTGCAAACACTGACCTATCGGCAACAACATCCCGACCTCTTCTGTAGTGGTGAGTACGTGCCACTAGAAACGATTGGAACCAAACAGAAGCACCTCTGCGCATTCGCGCGACGGAATGGTCACCAGACAGTAGTCGTGGCGGTCCCCCGTTTGCTTGGACAGGTGATTCCTGATCCGGCCATCCTTCCGACCGGAGCTGAAATCTGGGCAGAGACGTGGCTCGTTTTGCCCTCGGATAGTAATGCTCACGACTATCGGAATCTCTTTACCGGAGAGGTGGTCACCGCAGAACAGCGAGAAAGTCGGTGGTGTCTCGCAGTCGGAGACGTCTTCGCCCACTTTCCTGTCGCACTCTTAGTGACAGAGAAGGAAAACCATCACTCCACTGCGCAGTAAATTTTCATAAGGTCCGTACAAGCGGTAGCGTGAGTGAAGGGTACCTGAGGGCGCTCCGTTAAACATACGACCAAGCTCGCTGGTACCTGCCGCACTGGCCAAAGGGGGGTATTATGCGTACCGTATTTCTTATCCGCGCTCCTACTTCAGCCACTTTTTCTCGCTAGCGTGCTAGACGCGTCCGAGCAACAATCCCCGTCTTGGCATGTGCTCCCTACAGACTACTCGTCGCCCTTCAACGGATCTTCGATAGCGAACGGATTAGTCAGGTCACCGGTCATGGCGTCAGGGGCCGCGGCATCAAGTGCATCGAGATCCCATCCACCCGACCGTGTCAGGCTACGGATCAGCTCTGGTTCAGACCACAAGCCTACTTCCTCCCCGGCAACATAAAACGAGCGTCCGTTCACATTGGCCGCGGCGTCCGTGCACAGCCAGACAACCAGTTCGGCTACCTGTTCGGGGAGCGCCGGACGCGCAAACCCGACCTGACCACGATTGCCGATCCAGTACGGACCTAACGCTTTCACCATCGGCATCCATTTCGCAAAGACCTGCTGGCCCCACTCTCCACCGCCAGTATTCACGGTTGCACGCGGACGAATCATGTTGCAACGAATACCGAACCGCCCCTGTTCACGTGCCACACTGCGTGTGAGTCCGGCAATGCCTTCCTTCGCTGCGGCGTACGCCGAGTTGAAGACCATCCCCAACCCGGCTTCTGAGCCAGTGTTGACGATAACGCCGCTGCGCTGACGTTTGAAGATCGGTACCGCATACTTGATCATCGCAAATGACGCCTTGAGATGGCTATCCACCACAAGATTCCACTGCTCCTCGGTCTGCTTATCGATGGGATTGCCAGCTCGTAAGCCGGCGTTATTTACCAGGATATCTAAGTGTCCGTAGGTCTGTACCGCCGCCTCGACTGTGTGAGCAGCACCAGTCATCGTCGAGACGCTCTCTGTACATGCGATCGCCTCACCGCCTACAGCACGGATTTCGTCCGCGATGATCTCAGCCGTGCGCGCCCCTTTCGTGTCCGTCCCAATATCACTGACAACCACCTTGGCGCCCTGTTGGGCCATGAGTAGCGCCTCGCAGCGCCCGATTCCTCTGCCGCCACCGGTAATAATCGCCACTTTACCCAGCAAGCGTTTCGTCGTAGAGTCCGCCATAATCCCTCCCTTACTTCAGTGACGATGGCAGGCACGGCCTGCCCTACGGAGTCGGAAAAAAAGACGAGCGAAAGGGTCAAAAGGAGAACGCCTTTTCGACTCTTAGGCTCCTTTTCGCCATTTCCCCTTATAATCACAGCCCATACAGCCGATGGACATTCTCATAGGTGATCTTACGTGTCACCTCTGCGGGAATTCCTGCAAAGTTTTGCGTGATCACTTCTCGTGAGTGCGGCCACGTCGACGCTCGATGGGGAAAGTCCGATGCCCACATCAAGTTGTCGGCACCGGCGAACTCGTAGGTCATCACTCCTGGTCGGTCATCTTGGAAGGTCGCATAAACTTGGCGCTTGAAGTACTCACTCGGCTTCATCGTAATCGGCGTAGGATCAACATAGCGTAAAGTCTTGTAACACTCGTCTAACCGGTATAGGTAGTGCGCGATCCAGCCAATGTCATTCTCGGCAGAGACCAATTTGAGCCGCGGAAACCGCTCCAGCACGCCGTTGTAGAGAAAGTCGAGCAACGAAGTTTGGATCTCATGGATAATCGTCACCGTGGACGCCACACGGCCTTTCCCAAACTGCACGCCCTTTTTCCCAGTCAGGATATGCAGACTCAGGGGTAGGCCGAGGTCCTGAGCCGCAGCCCAAAAGGGATCAAAGTGTGCATCACTGTAGGGCACGTCACCCGGAGCGGTCGCATTAATCATTGCTCCCCGGAGGCCTTTCTTGGCGATGCGATGCAATTCGCGGACAGCCTCATCCACATCTTGCATCGCAACCAGCCCTAACCCGATTAGTCGTTGCGGCGCGTAGCTGCTGAACTCGGCCACCCAATCATTGTAGGCCCGGAAGCTGGCCCACTGCAGTTCCACGTCTTTGAGATGAAAGAGAAACATCCCCAAGGTGGTGTAGAGAACTTCGCCTTCGACGCCATCGATCTCTTGATCTTTGACCCGTTCCACCGGATCCCAGCCGCTGGGCCGCGCTTCCTCGTAGCCGACGCTCTGATTGGCCGCGAGATCCTTCGGGTCTTTGCCGGCAGCAAAGCCGCCACCGACGGGAAACGGCGTCAGTCCCTCCGCAACAAACACGCTGCCTTTCTTCCCTTCATAATTGTTGATTACTCGCGGTGCCCGGTCGCGCCACTTGCGGTCCACCCGCTGCAACCAGAGATCTGCGGGTTCCATGGTGTGTGAGTCAGCCGAAAAAATTGGTGCCTGAGCCATTGTCGTTCCTCCGTTTAGCCACGCTCTCGTCCCTTCAGCGAACGTGGCGTTATTCGACTATCATTTCGCTATACACGATGTGACGTTTCTCCCCAGTATCTCTGCCATATATTTCTGGCTTCACGAGCGCAGGACCTGTCCAGGAAGCGCACCAGTATGGCGTTGCTGGGCGTACAAGACAGTGCCGTTGACAATGGTATACTGCACGCCTTGATCAGCAGGCCATACCAGACGACGGCCACCCGCAGGCAGATCACGTCGCCACTCTTGATGACGAATCGGACTGATCTTTGGCCCGATCGTGTTGTAGTCGAAGATGACTACATCAGCCGCTTTGCCGACCGCCAGTACGCCGCGGTCTTGAATGCCAAAGAAGGCAGCTGGTTCTGAGGTCACGCGCTGAATCGCGCGCTCCAGGCTCATGATCTGTTTGTCCCGTACCCACGTCCCCAGCAGATACGTGCAATAGCCAGCGTTATCATGCATATCGACATGGGCACCACCGTCCGACAGGCCGATCATCCCGCGCGGGTCAGTAATCAATTGGGCTACGCGTCCTTCGTGGACATTGAACAGGGCAATAACAAACTCGGTGTGAAGTTGATCTTCCAGAGCGATGTCAAAGAAGGTATCCAATGGGTCTGCGCCACGTTCGCGGGCAATCTCCACTACCGTCTTGCCTTCTAGTGACTTGAGTGCAGGACTGTGCACATCGCGCACTTCCACCAGATTCCAGTTGCCGGAAAAGATGCGAGGGGTTTGTAGTTCCTTGCGAAACGCCTGACGAAAACTGGGGTCACGATAGACACGCATCTGCTCTTCAACAGGTTGGTTAAACGCAGGTTTCCACGACGGATGGCTGCCAAACAAGAATGGATTGTGCAGGTTGAATTCGTTGCTCATCGGTAGGCAGTTCACTTGGGGAATACCACCGCGCTTAATCAGTGGCTCGGCTTTGCGTAGCGATTCTTGCGCGCCTTCTGGTCTATGCTCACAGTCCACCACCGCCAGCCAGGTCACCGGTCGCCTGCTTTCGGTCAGCAGCAAATCAAGCAGCTCATATTCGTCATCCGCCAGAATACCGGCTGACTTAGTCAACGTGGTTTCAATTACGCCCTTGCGCAAATCTCTGAGGACGTGGGCATAGGCGGTGAGTTCCTCATGACTCGCTTGCCGACATGCCAACGGTCGTCCTTTGTAGCCAACGTGCTGCAAGATCGTTGTCGTCGTCCATCCATACGCCCCGGCCACCATCGCTTCACGCAGCAACGCCTGAATCTGCGCAGTTTCTGCAGAGGTGGCGGCGCGATCCATTGACTCTTCGCCCATCACAAAGTGACGAAACGGCGTGAGTGGTGCGAGAAACGCCAAGTTAATGCCCAGACCTCGTCTTTGGGCAGCATCCATATACTCCGGGAAGCTGACCCAATCCCAGGTGATTCCTTGCGCTAAGGCATCAAAGGGAATTCCTTCCACGTTGACCAAATCCCAGGCCGCAATCTCGCGTACCTCAGGTTTGCATGGTGCAATGCCAACACCACAGTTGCCCATGACAACGGTCGTCACCCCATGCCAAGAGGCTGAGGAGAGTGGTTGGTCCCAACAAATCTGCGCGTCGTAGTGCGTGTGAGGGTCGACGAATCCCGGCGCCACCACCAGATCGGACGCATCAATCACCTGTGTCGCACTGTCTGTGACCTTGCCAATCGCCGCAATTTTTCCGCCCACAATCGCCACATCGGCGCGGCGAGGCGGAGCGCCAGTGCCATCAACCACCGTGCCATTTTTGATCAACAGATCATAGTTCGCCATAAGAACCCTCCTTTGGCTCGGATGAGCTTGTTCACTCTGGTGGTGAACAGTCAGTGATACGTCGCGAGGAATGCGTCTGCACCAGATCAAATCGCGCCACGACAGCAAACCTAGAAGCTGGACTGGGAACGCAACTCACCCCTCGCGTCCAATTTCCCTGGGTTCCTTGTAGCACTGTCACATGTCGGACGAAAGATGAAGCAAATCGCACCATAGGATCCTAGTGGACTGCTCCGAGTTCGGCATTCCAGTCCAAATCCGATCATCAATAATTGAAGAACACGACCCGCGAGTGCGATCTTCTCTATATTTCGTTTATCTGCCGCTGTTTCAGAATTTGCCTTAGGAACGGTAATCTCATCACCCATGCGACCTCGTCTTCCTTGACAGCGGAGCACAGGAAAGCTGATACTGCAGGGAAATGGGCAAAGGAGAGTACTATGTCATACGATATCGTCATTCGAAATGGGACCATTGTCGATGGCACGGGTGGACAGCGGTATCAGGCAGATATCGCTGTCAGTGATGGGAAGATTGCAGCGATTGGCAAGGTCACTGACGGTGCCAAGAAAATCATCGACGCCTCGGACTTGATTGTCGCGCCTGGCTTTGTTGACCCTCATACTCACTACGATGCGCAGATCTGTTGGGATCCACTGATTTCCTGTTCGTCGTGGCACGGCGTGACGAGTGTCATCATGGGCAATTGTGGGGTGGGGCTCGCACCGTGCAAGCCCAAAGTCCAGGAGATTGCTGCCTGGGATTTGGTCAACGTCGAATCAATTCCCTTTGATGTGCTCGGCAAAGGGGTAACGTGGGACTGGGAAAGTTTTCCCCAATATATGGATGCCGCAGAGAAACGGGGTATGGGGATCAACTTGGGGTTTCTCGCGCCGCTGACGCCCTTTCGGCATTACGTCATGGGCGAAGAGTCGATGGAGCGTGCGGCGACAGCGGAGGAGACACAGCAGATTCAAGCACTCCTGCGTGAGGCTGTTGCTGCTGGAGCGATGGGATTTACTACAACGACGGTGGCACAACATGTCGGGTACAAAGGACGTCCGCTGGCCTGCCGCCTCGCCAGTCGTGATGAATTGAAAGCGTACGCTAACGTCTTAAAAGAACTCAACCGTGGGGTGATTGAGGTAGCGTTAGGTGATCCTGCGCAGCAAAATAAGTATGAACTCTTAGATTTCCTACTCACTGAGAGTAACGCCCCAGTCACTTGGCTTGCCGTCCTGAGTCGGGATGACGATCCTGAAGCTGCCATGAATACGCTACGTGCGGCCGAGCCGCTGATCAAACGCAAAGGCATTCCACAAGCCAGTTGTCGGCCGCTGGTGGGACAAATAGATCTCCGCATCCCCTTTATTTTTGCGGCGATGCGGTCCTGGAAACCTGCCTTCAACCAGCCGGTGGAGGTGCAGAAGAATTTGTATCGCAGCGCGGAGTTTCGCGCCGCATTTCGGGCGGACCTCGCGCGTCCGCGGCTGGTGTTCTCTGGCCGGTGGGACACGATTGAGGTGCATGAAGTTGGCTCGCTGTCCTTAAAGCATCTGGAGAAGAAAACCGTGGCAGAGATTGCTCGCGAACGAGGTCGAGACGGCTTAGACACCTTTCTGGACATTGCGCTCGAAGACGATCTCAAGACGCAATACATCGTGCCACTCTTCAACTCGAATGAGGACGGCGTGCAGGAGTTAATCACTGATCCACGGACCATGATCGGTCTTTCTGATGGTGGCGCACACGTGGATATGTTGTGCGATGCGGGGTATTGCACGTATCTCCTAGGGAGATGGGTGCGAGAGAAAGAGGCAATGACACTAGAGTATGCGGTGAAGCGGTTGACCTCCGAGCCAGCGGACTTCTTTGGCTTGCGAAATCGTGGGCGACTACAGCAAGGGCTTGCGGCGGACATCGTCCTGTTTGACGCCGACACTGTCGGGTCCGCGAAACGCCCAGAGATGCGCAATGATTTGCCGGGAGGCGGTCGTCGCCTGGTGGTGCCTGCACAAGGAGTGCAGTGCACGATCGTCAACGGTGTGGTGCTCTACGAAGAGCAGCAACATAGTGGGGCGCTCCCTGGGCAAGTCCTCCGCTCAAGCGCGCGATAAGCATCTCACTGGTGGTCACTTATGGCCGCCAGTGCTAGTTAGAAAGGAGGGTCAAGTCATGAAACTGAGCGATCAAGTAGCGATCGTTACCGGTGGCAGTTCCGGCCAAGGGCGGGCGACCGCAGTACTCTTTGCCCAGGAAGGAGCGAAAGTCGTCATCGGCGACATTAACGAAAGGGGAGCAACTGAAACTGCTCAGCTCATCACTCGTAATGAGGGCGGGAATGCACTAGCAGTGAAAGCGGACGTCACCAAACGCAGCGACGTCCAGACTATGATCGACACCGCTCTCAATCAGTATGGCCGACTGGATATCCTCATCAATAACGCCGGTGCGACCCTGTTCAAGGGAATCGATGACACCAGCGAGGAGGAGTGGGATCGTATCATCAACACCAATTTGAAAAGTATTTACCTGTGCTGCAAAGCCGCGATTCCAGCCATGCGCAAAACCGGCGGCGGCAGCATCGTGAATATCGCCTCAGTGGCAGGGCTTATGGGCATGCCAGCGCATTTTGCCTATTGTGCAGCGAAAGCGGGTGCGATTCATCTGACCAAGTCCTTGGCGTTGGATCATGGGCGGGAGAACATTCGCATCAACTGTATCTGTCCCGGTGGAGTGCGTACGCCCATGCTGGGTGAGGTCATCAATGTCAATGATCCCGCACAGATTGATCGTATCAGCCAGCAACATGCCCTGGGACGGATTGCCGAGCCCGAGGAGATCGCGCGCGTCAGCCTATTTCTGTGCACCCCGGAGGCGTCGTTCATGACGGGCGCGGCGGTGACAGTTGATGGCGGTATCGCCGCCGGACGCATGGGACACATACATTCACGTTAGGGGCGCGCAGCAATCACGTACAGACAGGGAGACTAGCATATGGCTACAGACGACACCGCAACGACGATACACCCGCAGACGCGGATTGGTCATATTCACCTTACTGTCGCCGATCTAAATCGCTCACTCGCCTTTTACCGAGATCTTCTTGGTTTTGCCGTCACCATGTGGGCCGGCGATTCGGCAGTCTTCCTCTCGGCGGGCGGTTATCATCATCACATCGGGCTCAACACCTGGGCAGGCAAAGGAGCAAGTCCACCGCCGTCCGGACATACGGGGCTGTACCACTTCGCGATTCTCTACCCTAATCGCCGCGAACTGGCCAAAGCGCTGAAACGCTTGCTGGACGCTCATTACCCACTGCAGGGGATGAGTGATCACGGGGTGTCCGAAGCCATTTACCTCGCAGATCCTGATGGCAATGGAGTTGAACTGTACGTCGATCGTCCGCAGGAAACCTGGCCGCGTGATGCCGACGGTAAGCTCAAAATGGGTAGCGGCAGAAAGTTAGATACGAACAGCCTGTTAGCTTTGCTGGGCCATGAGGAGTCCTAACGCAAGGTTGGGAGCATCTCCCTAGTTTTCCTTGCCCGGATGAGAGCAATGCAGTAAAGAAGCAGCATGCGTTGTGCAAACTGTGAGAGTCAGAGTCCTGAGGGAGCAAAGTTCTGCAACGAATGCGGAGCCTCGCTCCCACTCATCTGTCCTACGTGCGGAACCAAGAATCCTAGTGGCGCAAAATTTTGTCACGAATGCGGAACGTCACTCGCGGGGCAGTCCAGAGGCCAGGGTCCAAAGTCTATGGAGACCGACCCCCGACCTCTGATCCCCGACCCCCAGATTGGCGAGCGTCGCCAACTGACGGTGATGTTCTGTGATCTGGTCGATTCCACTGCTCTGTCTGAGCAACTCGACCCGGAAGTGTATGGCGAGGTCGTGCGTGCCTATCAACATACCAGTACTGCCGTCATTGCACGCTTTGACGGCTATATCGCGCAGTATTTGGGTGACGGGCTCCTCGTCTATTTCGGCTATCCTCAAGCGCATGAGGATGATGCCGCACGAGCGGTGCGGGCAGGATTGGAGATCACTGCTGCCATTGCCAAATTGGTTCCCTTTCCCCTTGCGGGAGAGCATGTCCTACGCGCGAGTGAAGGAGGACAGGATGACGGGGTCAAAGAAAGAGTTCTCCAAGTCCGCATCGGTATTCACACCGGCCCAGTCGTGATCAGCGAAATTGGCAGTCCAGGTCGACATGAACAACTCGCGCTGGGGGAGACACCCAACATCGCCGCCCGCGTCCAAGGCCAAGCCGATCCTAACGCTGTGGTCATCAGTGCGGCAACTCATCAACTCGTGTATGGATTATTTGAGTGTCAAGAGTTAGGCACTCGGCCATTGAAGGGACTCTCCACGTCCCTCGCTTTGTATCAAGTCGTGAGCGAGGCCGCTGCTCACAGTCGCTTTGAGGTCGCAGTCCAACGGGGGCTGACGCCATTGGTCGGACGCGAACATGAAGTGGGATTGCTCAGCGAACGCTGGGAGCGTGCAAAGCAAGCAGAAGGCCAAGTCGTCTTGCTCAGCGGCGAGCCCGGGATTGGCAAATCCCGTCTCGTTCAGGTCATGCGCGAGCACACTGAGAAGGATAATGCTCTCCGAATAGAGTTTCGCTGCTCGCCCTATCACCAGAACAGTGCGTTCTATCCGATCATCGACCATCTGCACCGCCTTTTGCAATTTGATCAGCACGACTCCCCTGCCGAACGGCTTGGGAAACTGGAACAGACGTTGGCCTCTTATCGTTTTCCACAAACAGGTACGGTTCCTTTGCTGGCAGCACTCCTGTCTCTCCCGCATCCAGAGAAATATCCGGCACTCAATTTCAGTCCACAACGACAGAAACAGAAAACACAAGAAGTCTTGGTCGCCTGGTTGGTAGAAGAAGCCGAACGGCAACCCCTCTACTGTCCGTGGGAAGATGTTCATTGGGCCGATCCGTCTACGTTGGAGTTGCTCACTTTACTGATTGACCATGTGCCTACCGTGCGTCTCTATCTGTTGTTGACGTTTCGGCCTGAGTTTACGCCACTGTGGGGCACGCGCTCGCATATTAGTCACCTTACGCTGAGTCGCCTTGGGCGGGGGCAGGTGACGCAAATGATCGAGCAAGTTGCTGGTGATCGAGCCTTGCCAACCGAGATGCTCCAGCAAATTGTCGCCAAGACCGATGGCGTGCCGTTGTTTGTTGAGGAACTGACAAAGGTCGTATTGGAAGCAGAGGCTGATGGAGGGGCACGCCATTCGACAAGCTCAGGAGCCGTGCCCCAATCGTTGGCAATTCCCGCCACGTTACAAGCCTCCCTCATGGCCCGGTTAGATCGACTGGGCCCTGCCAAAGAGATTGCGCAACTCGGCGCGACATTAGGACGCGAGTTCTCCCATGAATTGCTACGAGTGATCTCGCCGTTAGATGAAGAAGCATTACAAAGAGAACTCTCACAACTAGTCGATGCCGAACTCATCTACCAACGTGGCGTACAACCTCACAGGCAGTACATCTTCAAACATGCGCTTATCCAAGACGCTGCGTACCAATCCTTACTCAAAAGCCGTCGCCAGCAACTGCATCAACAAATTGCCCAAGTGCTAGAAGAGCGATTTGTAGAGATCAAGGAGACTCAACCCGAACTGCTGGCACATCACTACACCGAAGCGGGACTGACAGAACAGGCCATTCTCTACTGGCAGAGTGCAGGGCAAAGAGCAACTCAGCGCTCGGCCCACATAGAGGCAATCAGCCATCTCGCTAAAGCCCTAGAGATGCTCAAGACATTGGCAGATACTCCCGAGCGCGTCCAACAGGAGCTTATGCTGCAAATCGCCTTGGGTGTACCGCTCATGGCTACGAAGGGTTTTGCCGCTCCCGAAGTAGGAACCGTCTACCATCGAGCACGGGAACTTTGCCAGCACGTAGGAGAGACGCCGCAACTCTTCCCGGTCCTGTGGGGGCTATGGGTATTTTATGTCGCGCAGGCGGAGTACCAGACGGCGCTGGAACTGGGCGAGCAATGCTTGCGTCTCGCCCAGCACGTGCAAGATCCGGCGCTTCTCGTGGAAGCACACTGTGCGCTGGAGGCTACCTTGGCTCATCTGGGAGAGGGAACGCGTGCGCGAGCACACTGCGAACAGGTGATTACCCTCTATAATCCTCACCAGCACCGCTCTCTAGCTTTCCGCTATGGAGGGTATGACCCCGGAGTGTCAAGTCGGGCTCACACAGCAGCCTGGGTCTTGTGGTTTCTGGGCTATCCCGATCAGGCCCTTACGCAAAGCCGCGCGGCCCTCACCTTGGCCCAGGAGTTGTCTCATCCCTTTAGTTTGGTGTGGGCTTTGCTCCATTCTGCCTTTCTCCATCAGCTCCGTCGGGAGGGGCAAGTGGCCCAAGAGCGAGCCGAGGCAGCAATTCTGCTCGCGAGTGAACAAGGGTTTGCACATGAGTTAGCGATAGGAACTAACGTGCGGGGCTGGGCGCTGGCTGAGCGGGGGCAAAGAGAGGAGGGGGTGGTACAGATGCGCCAGGGTCTAGACGCCCAGCGGGCTACGGGGGCAAAGATAATGGAGCCGTATCGTCTTGCCTTGCTCGCTGAGGCGTATGGGAAAGTGGGGCAAGAAGAGGAAGGGCTCAGTTTGCTTGCTGAAGCCCTGGCTGTGGTGGACAGTACTGAGGAACGTGTCTATGAGGCCGAGCTGTATCGGCTGAAAGGTGAACTTACACTTCAGTCTAACGTCCAGAGTCTAGAGTCTAGAGTCAAAGAGGCAGAAGATTGTTTTTTGAAAGCAATAGAAATAGCGCGCAAACAACAAGCCAGATCACTCGAACTTCGTGCTACCACCAGCCTCGCACGACTGTGGCAATCACAAGGCAAACGACAAGAAGCTCACCAGATATTATCAGAGATTTACAACTGGTTCACGGAAGGATTTGATACGAAAGATTTGCAAGAGGCGAAGGCGTTGATTGAAGAACTGTCGTGTTAGAAAATACGATGAAAGAAAGAACATTTAGTGCTTCCAACGCAAAACCCATACGCCTATCAGGTCATGCGCAAGCCCGATTAGACGGAAGAGGCACCACCGAGCAGGAAGTCGTCGAAGTGATTCGAACTGAACCATGGCAACCGGCAGAACGCGGACGACTTGAATGCCGAAGGAACTTCGCCTTCAATGCCCAATGGAACGGAACCCACTACGCAACGAAGCAAGTGCGTCCGGTCTTCGCAGATGACCCTGATGAGATTGTTGTGGTTACTATCTACGTTTACTATTTCTGAGGGAGCGACCATGAAGATTACTTATGACCGCGAAGTTGATGCCTTGTACATACAGTTCAAAGACACCACGGTTACAACACAACATCTGACTGACGGTATCGCTGCAGATTACGATGCCGATGGTCGCCTTGCGGGTATTGAAATCCTCGATGCAGTCAAACGGCTTGGCGATACTACTGTCTTCAAGCAGGTTATTCTTGAAGATGTTGCTCTCGGTAATCCGGACAATACAAAGGGAGCACACCCGTCTCGCTAAATCAAAATGCACTCCATTCGTACTCTCTCTCCGCCCTAGAGTAGTTTTCATATCAGTTTAGCTGATAGCCGCAATGAGCAAACCAAGCCGCAGCGTCAGCCGGTGGTCTTCGAGCAAGACACTCGCCCTCTGTAGGGGACGTTGCATAGGAATTTGGGAAGGACAACAGGGTGGCAAGATATCCTCCATCACGCCTGTAGCCAGTCTTCCACCAGTAAGCCTGAAACTTGTCGAAAGTCTTGACTATTCCCCGAGAGCAGTGTTCCTCCGTTTACCAGAACAATTGAGGCGATCTTAAGATCCATCGTCCCAATACGAACTCCTTGCTGCCGCAGTCGCTTAAACTCGTCAGCTGCACGCGAGTCAAACGGCAGGATTTGCCATTCAGTAAAAAAACCAAAAAGTCTGACGAGACGTTCGTAATATGCAACCTGCCGGTGGACATCAGAGTAGCGGCGAATCAGCCCCAACCATCCCCGCGTTTGCTCCTCGATGGTGATCACGGTCGTCGCGATTTCATCTGGAGAACTGGTTTCCAGTCGCGCTTGCAAAGCAAAGGCTTTGGGCGCATCCCGATACTGAAGGGCAGAGATGTGATCGGTGTCAAGGATGATCATACGCTCGTCTTACGTCTGTCCTCTTCACGAACGCGCCGACCTTCCTCGATGATCTCTTTCATGAGTGGATCGCCGTCAAACATTCCCGCAGTCCGCCGCCAATTTTTCTTGGCCGCGGAGATATCCACTCGCTGCAACAACGTGTCCACAAGTCTTTCTAATTTTATTACTCGCTCTTCAAGGGTCGTCTCTGGCACGATTTCTCCCTCCTGAAAGATGTTGCTCATTATGGTTTTTCCATCGTAGCTTCCTTCTTGACACCTGTGAATCCTTCCCCTTGTTGCGGCTGGTGTAGACTCATTTGCATATCCGACACCTCAATCACGACGGGCGCGGCGGTCACGGTTGATGGCGGCATCGCCGCCGGACGCATGGGCCACATCCATTCATGCTAGAGGTGCGCAGCCAACACAGCCCCAGTTTCTACAGCTGTTCCTTCGCACGTAAATCCTCTACCAACGTCTTCCCTGTCAGCCAGAAAAACCACGCCGCCAGGAGATTCATGATGACTGCGACGAAGAGCAGCGAATAGCGAATGGCGTCCGGCGTGCCGATCCAGTCGTTGAGAATGCCGATGACCTGTGGCCCCGCGCCTAAGCCGATGATGGTGAGGATGAAAATGAACACGGCGGACGCCGTGGCGCGCATGGCCGGGGGCACGAGGTCTTGCACGATCGAGGTCGCCGGGCCAAACCACAGCGTCACACCGATCGTAGCCGGTAGGAAACTTAAGAGCGCCAGCCGGTGGTCTTCGAGCAAGACACTCGCAACATTGAATGGAATAGCCAGCAGAGCGCCACTCGTGCTGACGTACGCGCGCGCCCGAGGGTGCGTGCGCCCCCACCGATCGGCAATCACGCCGCCAGAAAATGAACCAATGATTCCGCCAAGGGCGGTAATCCATGACATCCACAACCCGAGTTGGCCCGGGGTCATATGGTGAATGCGGACAAAGAACGCCGGTATCCACGCCGCCAGTCCGTATCCGGCAAACGCGATGCAAGCGGCGGCCAGGCTGATACGACGCCCAGTCGGCAACTGAGAGAAAAACTGCCACACTTCTCTCAAGGTGTACTGACGGACGCTGAGTGGTCGATGTTCGCTGGCGCCACGCACCGGCTCACGCACAGTTAGTCTTACGAGTAACGCGACGAGTACACCCGGAAGGCCGACGACGAAGAACGCCATGCGCCAGCCGAAGGCATCATTGATCCACCCGCCCAGCCAGTATCCCAACCCGGAGCCGACCGGGACGCCACAGGCATAGAGTGCCAGTACGGTGGCGCGTTTCTCTGGCGGAAAATAGTCCGAGAGCAGCGAATGCGCCGGCGGCGTCGCACCGGCCTCGCCGATGCCAACGCCGATACGCGCCAGTGCCAGGCCGGGAAATCCTTGTGCCAGGCCACACGCTACGGTCATGATGCTCCACGTTGCGGTGCTGATCGCTATCAGACTGCGTCGTACCCAACGGTCGGCCAGTCGTGCAAGGGGTAATCCAGCAAATGTGTAAAACACGGCAAAGGCAAAACCAGTAAGAAATCCCAAGGCGGTGTCGGAGATCTTGAGATCTTCTTTGATAGGCTGCAGCAGAATCGCCAATAACTGTCGATCGAGGAAGTTGAACAGATACATGACAAACAGGACGCCCAAGACGTAGTAGGCGTAGGGTCCGCCGACCTCGGGCGTAGGTTCAGGAACAACAAGAGCAGGAGAGCGGTGGATTTCGTGGTGCGTTTCCACAGTTTGCATCTGTTGTCCCCTTATGTATTCGGCGGGAGAGGCTTACAAACGCTTTTTTGCCTCAAGGTCCGCAACCAGGGATTGTCCCGCGAGCCAGAAGAACACGACAGAAATCACGTTCATGATTATGGCGGCCCCCAGCAGTGAGTAGCGAATCGCGTCTGGCGTACCGATCAGGTCATTCATGATGCCGACGGCCTGCGGGCCCGCGCCCATGCCGATAATCGTCGTGATAAAGAGGAATACAGCCGAGGCCATTGCCCGCATGGTAGGGGGAACAAGATCTTGCGCGGTCGCAAACGCCGGACCGATCCAGATGGTGCTACAGACACTGGCAGGAAGATACATCAACAGCGCCCACTGCCTGTTCTCCACTAATAGCGCGGCGGAGATGGTAGGGATGGCAAGCGCCACTCCAATGACTCCGATATACATGCGCGCCCGTGGTTGGCGGCGCACCCAACGGTCCGCCAGCCATCCACCGAAAAATGTGCCGCCACCACCGCCGAAGGCAGTAATCCACGACAGCCAGCTGCCGAGTTCTCCTGGTGTCATGTGGTGAATACGCACAAAGAACGCGGGAATCCAGGCACCGAGTCCGTAAGCCACAAACGCATGGAATCCGGCGGCAAGGGCAAGACGGCGTCCAGTCGGCAGCGAGGCAAAGAAACGCCATGTGTCGGTCAGGGAATACGCCTGTGTCGCGGCCACGTTGTGCTCGCTCATGCCGCGGAGCGGTTCACGCACTGTGAACCGCACGAGGAGCGCCATGAGCAGACCAGGAAGGCCGACGACGAAGAAGGCCATACGCCAGCCATAGGCGTCGTTGATCCACCCGCCGAGCCAGAAGCCCAAGCCGACACCGACATAGATGCCGCTCGCATAGATAGCAATAACGGTGGCACGTTTCTCCGGCGGAAAGTAATCCGAGAGCAGCGAGTGCGCCGGCGGTGAGGCCCCGGCTTCGCCGATACCCACGCCGATGCGCGCAAGAGCGAGATCGGTAAAGTTGCGAGCAAGACCGGACATCGCGGTCATCACGCTCCAGGTTGCCAGGCTAATGGCGATCAAACTGCGTCGCACCCAGCGGTCCGCGATGCGCGCCAACGGTAATCCCGCGCAGGTATAGAACACGGCGAAGGCAAAGCCGGTCAGGAATCCCAACGCGGTGTCGGAGATCTTGAGATCTTGCTTGATCGGTTCGAGCAGGATCGCCAGAATCTGGCGGTCGATGAAATTAAAAATATAGACTCCGAACAGCACTGCCAGGACGTAGTAGGCATACAGTCCGCCGACAGCGGGGGCAAGCTGGAGCGACAATGAATCTGAGGTTGGCTGCTGCTCCAGCTGCTGGTGTGAAGTTCCCGACACTCGTGACATGACGTTCCCCTCGCCAAGAAAGAGCGGCTCCCTTCTGGCTGAGCGTGGGCAGTTTGTCAAGCAAGTAGACGCTTCAGCATTAGAGAGGATTGTACAGATGCCGGTGCGACCTGATACCCTGCCACCTCAGGAATGCTGAGCTACTCTCGACAGTCTATGTCCGGACGCAGTATGTCAAGGAAATACAGTGGACACACAAGACGTAGTGGCTCGCTGTCTAAGCCTGAGGGCGAGAGCGTGCTCCTTGTACGACAGCGATAAACCGCTTACATAAGTGAGGAAACGTTCCCCAAGAGAGGAAACCCATCGTCGACAGAGATCGGGAAGCTAGTGGGGAGTTGGACGCCAGGGGCGGCGTACCGCGAGAACAGACCGTCCACGCAGTGAGAGCACCGTATGAAGTTTTCCGAAATCATCGAACACGCGAAAGCCCTGCTCCAGCGACAGGGCCGGCTTACCTACCGGTCGCTGAAGCGGGAGTTCGACCTGGAAGATGAGGCGCTGGAAGACTTGAAGTTCGAACTCATTGAGGGGCAAGAGCTAGCGGTAGACAAAGACGGCAAAATGTTAGTCTGGGTTGGGGAAGAGGGAAAAGGGGAAACGGCGAAACGGGGAAATAGCGAAGAAGGTCTAGGGTCTAGTGTCCAACGTCTAGAGTCAAGCGAGAAAGAGCAAGCTTCGGGCAGTCAGACTCTAGACACTAGACTGAGTGACTCTAGGCTGACTGCCGGCGAGCGGCGCCAACTGACCGTGATGTTCTGTGACCTGGTAGGCTCGACCGCTCTTTCCGAGCAACTCGACCCCGAAGAGCTGCATGCGGTGATCCGCGCCTACCAAGAAGTCTGCGCCGGACCGATCAACCGCTTTGCCGGTCATATCGCCCAATATCTGGGGGATGGCTTATTGGTATACTTCGGCTATCCCATCGCGCACGAAGATGATGCGGCCAGAGCTGTGAGAGCAGGCTTGGAGATGCTCGACGCCATTCACCAACTCAACACCAACCTCCCCCGCCCGATCCAGGTGCGCATTGGCGTGCACACGGGACCGGTCGTGGTCACGGGCATTGGCAGTGGCGAACGGCAGGAATTGTTAGCCTTAGGCGAGGCGCCAAACATCGCCGCGCGCGTGCAAGGCTACGCCGCGCCGGATACGCTGGTCATGAGTGAGGCCACCGCGCGGCTAGTACAGGGGTTGTTTGAGTGCCAGTCCTTAGGAGAGCCGACGTTAAAGGGCATTACCACACCACTGGCGCTCTATCAGGTCCAGGGCGTCAGTGAATACCAGACCCACTTTGAGGTCGCCACCCATCGAGGACTGACGCCGCTCGTCGGCCGCGACCACGAAGCCAGTCTGCTCATGGACCGCTGGACACAGGTGAAGGACGGCCAGGGGCAAGTGGTGTTGGTGAGCGGCGAAGCCGGTATTGGCAAATCACGCTTGGTACAACTGCTCAAAGAGCGAGTCGCGAGCGAGGCGCAG
>Ga0081539_10000226_pt1 | contig 132618 bp, 139 predicted proteins | sample TabmetS4T2R2_FD_71023 | JGI IMG/M metagenome (GOLD analysis project Ga0081539, IMG submission 71023) | Tabebuia heterophylla rhizosphere microbial communities from the University of Puerto Rico - S4T2R2 | ecosystem: Host-associated > Plants > Roots > Rhizosphere ... | reverse complement strand
TCCTTGCGAAAGCCGATCTCCTCACCGGCATGGTGGGGGAGTTCCCCGAGCTGCAAGGGACCATGGGTCGCTATTACGCGCTGCACGATGGAGAGGTGCCGGAAGTGGCCGATGCCGTGGGCGAGCATTATCTGCCGCGCTTTGCCGGCGATCGGCTCCCCGAAAAGCCGGTTTCGGCGGCGGTGGCGCTCGCCGACAAGCTCGAGGCGCTCGCCGGCTTCTTCGCCATCGGCCAGACGCCGACCGGCGAGCGCGACCCGTTCGGGCTGCGCCGCGCGGCGCTCGGCCTCATCCGCATCGTCGTGGAACGCTCGCTCGCGCTGTCGCTCGAGGAAATGCTCGCGGCGGCCTTGGCGCCGTTTGCGGCGGCGAAGCCCGCTGCGCGTGCGGAACTGCAGGCTTTCATCTACGAGCGCGTGCGCGGCTACTTCCGCGAGCGCGGGTATAGCGCGAACGAGGTCGAGGCGGTGCTCGCGCTCGCGCCGGCAAGGCTGGATCTCGTCCCGCGGCAACTGGAAGCGGTGCGTGCCTTCGCCGCGCTGCCCGAGGCGCAGAGCCTCGCCGCGGCCAACAAGCGCATCGGCAACATATTGAAGCAGGCCGACGCGGTGCCGGCGCAGTTCGACCCCGCGCTCCTTCGCCTGCCGGAAGAGCAGGCGCTTGCCGCGACCTTCCGCTCGCTCGAGCCGCGCGTCGACCAGGCGTGCGGCGCGCTCGATTACACCGGCGCGCTGAAAGCGCTCGCCTCGCTGAAGACGCCGGTCGACGCGTTCTTCGACAAGGTGATGGTGATGGACAAGGACCCGCGCGTGCGCGCGAACCGCATCGGCTTTCTCGGTAAGCTGCACGGTACGATGAACCGCATCGCCGACCTCTCAAAGCTCGCCACATGAAGCTCGTCATCCTCGATCGCGACGGCACCATCAACCACGATAGCGAGCACTACATCAAGTCGCTCGACGAATGGCGGCCGCTCAAAGGCAGCCTGGAAGCGATCGCGCGCCTGACCCAGGCCGGCTATCGCATCGTGGTCGCCACCAACCAGTCGGGCATCTCGCGCGGACTCTTCACGACCAAGGCGCTGTTCGATATCCACGACGCCCTGCAGCGCGCGGCGGTGCAGACCGGCGGACGCATCGATGCTTTCTTTTTCTGCCCGCACGCAGCCGACGCCGCGTGCCAGTGCCGCAAGCCCCAGCCCGGCATGCTGCTCGAGGTGGCGCGGCGATTCAACGTCGCGCTCAAGGACACCTACGTGGTGGGCGACGCGCTGCGCGACGTGCAGGCCGCGGCGACCGCCGGCGCCCGGCCGGTGCTCGTCCTCACCGGCAAGGGGCAGAAAACCCACGCCGAGGGCGACCTGCCGCCCGGCACGCAGGTGTTCCCGGACCTCGCGGCGTTCGCCGAACACCTGGCTCCATGACGTGGATCCGCTCGGGCCTCTTCGCGCTCGCGCAGATCCTCATCACTCCGCCATACGCGGCGCTCGCGCTCGCCACCTTTCCGCTGCCGCGCCTCACCCGCTATCGCATCATCTCGGGCTGGTCGCGCCTGATGGTCTGGCTGGCGCGGGCGATACTCGGCATTCACTGGCGTGTCGAGGGGCGCGAACACCTGCCACCGCGGCCGGCAGTGATCCTCGCGAAGCACCAGTCGGCATGGGAAACGATGGCGTTCCAGCTCATCTTCCCGCCGCAGGTGCATGTGCTCAAGCGCGAGCTCCTGTGGATTCCGTTCTTCGGCTGGGGCCTCGCGCTGATGAGCCCGATCGCCATCGACCGCTCGCGCGGCGTCGCGGCGCTGCGCGCCATCGCCCGACGCGGCCGCGAGCGCCTCGAGCAGGGCTTCTGGGTCGTGATCTTTCCGGAGGGCACCCGCGTGCAGCCCGGCGAGCGCCGCGCCTACCAGCTCGGCGGCGCCTGGCTCGCCGCGGCGGCCGGTGCGCCGATCGTGCCGGTGGCGCACAACGCCGGGCTCTTCTGGCCGAGGAACGCCTTTCTCAAGCGCCCGGGAACGGTCACCGTGCGCATCGGGCCTGCGATCGACGCGGCCAATCGTGACCCCAAGACCGTCAACCAGCTGGCAGAGGCATGGATCGAGGAACAACAGAAGGCGCTTTGCTGATCGAGCTCGGCGGGCGGGTGATCGAGTACCGCTTTGCCCGCCGGCGGCGGCGCACGCTCGCCATCACCATCGACGCGGCGGGCCTGCGCGTTTCGGCGCCGCTGCGCGCCCCATGGCGCGAGATCGAGGCGTTTCTGCGCGACAAGGAGCGCTGGATCCTCGGGAAACTCGACGCCTGGGCGCGTGTGCCGCACCCGCCGGTGCTCCATGGCGTGAGCGGCGAGACGCTGCCCATCTTTGGTACGGCCACCGTGCTCGACGTGCGCCAGGGGCGACGGCAGGTGCAGGAGGTCGACGGCCGCCTGGTCGTGCAGGCGCCGGTGCGCTCGCGCCCGCTCGAAGTGCTGGTGCGCTGGCTCAAGCACCGCGCTCTGGAATCGCTCGCGCCACGCACCGCGCACTACGCAAGCACCCTCGGCCTGGCGGCACCGCGTGTGGCGCTCTCGAATGCTCGCACGCAATGGGGCGTATGCACCGAAGGCGGCGCCATCCGCCTCTCCTGGCGGCTGGTGCACGTGGATCCGCGCCTCGCCGACTACGTGGTCGCGCATGAAGTGGCGCACCTGGTCGAGATGAATCACTCGCGCCGGTTCTGGGCGCTGCTTGCGCGGCTCTATCCCGGCTGGCGCGACGCGCGCGAGCGCCTCGAGCTCGCCGCCGCCACTCTTCCTGTCATGAAAGGCACCCGATGAGAATCCTGCACACGATGCTGCGGGTCGGAAACATGGAACGCTCGGTGAAGTTCTACACCGAGGTGCTCGGCATGAGGCTCTTGCGCACCACGGACCGGCCGGAGCAGAAGTACTCACTTGCCTTCGTCGGCTACGAGGACGAGAAACGCTCGGCCGTGCTCGAGCTCACCTACAACTATGGCGTCGAGCGTTACGACCTGGGCGGCGCCTTCGGCCACGTGGCGATCGGCGTGCCCAACGTCGCCGCCGCGTGCGAGCGCGTGCGCAAGGGCGGCGGCAAAGTGACGCGCGAGCCCGGCCCGGTGAAGGGCGGCACGTCGGTGATTGCCTTCGTCGAGGATCCGGACGGCTACAAGATCGAGTTCATCGAGACGCAATGAGCGCGCTGATGCGCGCATAGTCCCCGGGCGAGAGCTCGCCCGGCCGCAGTTGCGGATCGATACCCAGGCGCTCGTACTCCGGCGCCGTCAGGGGCAGCGCGTTGCGCAATTGCTTGCGCCGCGCCGAGAACGCCCGGCGAAGGAGCGCCGCGTCGATCTCCAGCATGCGCTCGAGCGGCACAAGTCGCACCACGGCGGATTCCACTTTCGGCGGCGGGCGGAAGGCGCCTCTTGAGACGGTGAACAGCTTTTCCATCGCGAAGCGCGCCTGCAGCGCGACGGAAAGACGCCCATAGGCCGCCGTGCCGGGCGCCGCGACCATGCGCTCGACCACCTCGAGCTGCAGCATGAAGTGCACGTCGCGCAGTCGCTCGGCATATCCGGCGAGGTGAAAGAGGAGCGGCGTCGAAATGTTGTACGGCAGGTTGCCGACGAGCCGCATGCCGGGCGGAAAGCGGGAGAAGTCGAACTCGAGCGCGTCGCCTTCGTAGACGGTGAGGCCCGGTAGCTCACGCAGGCGCGCGGCGAGGTCGCGGTCAAGCTCGATCGCGTGCAGCTCGCGAGCCCGCTCGATCAGCGGCCCGCTGAGCGCGCCCTCGCCGGGTCCGATCTCGACAATGCATTCGCCGGGCCGCGGAGCGATCGCGTCGACGATGCGCACGAGCACCTGCCGGTCGTGCAGGAAATGCTGGCCGAATCTTTTACGCGGGCGATGCGAGGTCGATGGCAAGCTGCAGCGCCTCGCGCAGGCTGCCCGGATCGGCGCGCCCGGTGCCGGCGAGATCGAGCGCCGTGCCGTGGTCTACGGACGTGCGGATGAACGGCAACCCGAGCGTGATGTTCACGCCGCGCCCGAACGATGCGTATTTCAGCACCGGCAGTCCCTGGTCGTGGTACATGGCGAGCACCGCGTCGGCGTCCTTCAGGCGCTCCGGCACGAAGAGCGTGTCCGCCGGGATGGGACCGCTCGCGTCGATGCCGGCGCCGCGCGCCTCGATGATCGCCGGCGCGATCACCGCCAGGTCTTCGCGCCCGAGGTGTCCCGATTCGCCACTGTGAGGGTTGAGGCCGGCGACCAGGATGCGCGGCGCGCCGATGTGGAAGCGGCGCTTGAGATCCGCATCGAGCACGCGCAGCGTGCGTCCGAGCGACGCCGCGGTGATGGCACGCGGCACGTCAGCGAGCGGCAGATGGGTCGTGGCGAGTGCGACGCGCAGGCCACCCCCGACCAGCATCATCACCACGTGCTCGGCGTGCGAGCGCTCGGCCAGGTATTCGGTGTGGCCGGTGAAGGCGATGCCGGCATCGTTGATCGCGCTCTTCTGCACCGGCGCCGTCACCATCCCGTCGAACTCGCCCGACAGGCAGCCGCGCACGGCGCGATCGAGCACGGCGAGCACGTAGCGGGCATTGCCCGCATCCAGCTTCCCCGGCGTGACCGGACGCGCAAGCGGCACGTGCTCGATATGGGCGGCGCCCGCGAGAAGGTTGCGGTCGCCGATCGCGATCAGCTCGGCGTCACGCGGCTCGTGCGCCACGCGCACACACAGCTCGGGACCGATGCCGGCGGGCTCGCCGGAGGTAAGGGCGATGCGCGGTCTAGCGTTCGTCAAGCCGCAGCTCGACGTAGGTCTGATCGCGCAGCTGGCGCAGCCATTCCTGGTAAGCCTCGTCGGCCTTCCGCTCGCGCAGCGTCTGGCGCGCCTGCAGGCGCTTCCTCTCGGGCGACATGTCGCTCGAGCGCCGCTCGAGCACCTGGATCAGGTGGTAGCCGAAGGGCGTGCGCACCGGCTGGCTGACCTCGCCGATTTTCAGCTCCTGGTAGGCGTGCTCGAACTCCGGCACCGTATCGCCGGGATAGACCCAGTCGAGCTCGCCGCCGCGCGTGGCGGTACCGTCGTCCGAGTACACGCGCGCGAGCTCGGCGAAGTCGGCGCCGCCTGCGACGATGCGATCGCGAAGATCTTGAAGTTTGCGGCGTGCCTCGGCTTCGGATACCGCTTCGTTGGTGCGTACGAGGATGTGCCGCAACCGCGTCTGCTGCACCGGTGCCTGGGCCGTCGCGCCGCGCACGTCGACGAGCTGCAGGATGTGAAAACCGGCGGGGCTGCGCAGCGGCTCGCTCACCTCGCCCGGCTTCATGTGCACCAGGGCGTCGGCGAAGATTTCCGGCAGCCGCTCGTGCGAGCGCCAGCCGATCTGGCCGCCCTGCAGCGCGTCGGGCGCGTCGGAATAGCTCGCCGCCACGCGCGCGAAGGCAACGCCGCTCTTCGCTTCGGCGAGCGCCTGCTCGGCGCGATCGCGCGCCTGGCGGATGCGCTCGGGACTCGCGCCCTCGGGCACGCGCACGAGGACATGCGCGATGTTGTACTCGGCGCCTTCCGCCGGACGCGTCTTCTGCTGCTCTAGGAAGAGATCCACCTCGCTGTCAGTGACCTGCACGCGGTTTTCCACCTCGCGCTCGCGAAGCCGCGACATGGTCATCTGCTGGCGAATGTCGTTCCGCCAGGCGTCGAAGGACACGCCGTCGCCCTCGAGCGCGCGGCGGAAGTCGGCGAGCGTCATGTTGTTCGACTGGGCGATGCGCTCCACTGCGCGGTCGAGCTGCAAGTCGTCGATGCGGATGCCGCTGTCGCGCGCGAGCTGCAGCTGCGCCTTGTCGAGGATCAGGCGCTCCAGCATCTGGCGCTCGAGGACGCCCCGCTCGGGCGCGGCGGTCCCCTGGCGCCGCAGTTGCCGCTCGGCCGTGCCGACCGCCTCGTTCAGCTCCGAATAAGTGACGACGTCCTTGTTCACCACGGCAACGATGCGGTCGACCAGCACGACGGCCTGCGCCGGCGAGGTCAAGACGGCCGCGCAGGCGGCGAGGAGGAGAAAAAGCTTTTGCATCTAGAACACCTGTTCGAACGGCAACCGCGGCCGGGCGCTCGGCGCCGCGAGCGCCGGGTCGGTGCGGTTGATCACGGAATAGCCGGGTACATCCCTTCTCAATAGCTGCACCGCCTCGGCGGTGCCGATCTGCCCGACACCGGTGAATTCCAGCTGGAAGATGAGCGCCGTAGAGGCCACGTCCGCCGACGCCTGAATGCGCTGCACGACGAAGCGGAACACCCAGCAGCCGGCGTTGTACTCGGCGCCGGCGAGGCCTTCCAGCAGCCGCCGGTCGAGCAGGGAATAATTGTAGCGTCCGACGGCATACCAGCCGGCGGTCACCGGCCATTGCGCGGAAAGGTCGATCTGGCGCAGCAGGTCGCGCTGGTAGCGGTAGCTGGCATTGAACACCTTGGCGACCTCCGGCGCATAGCGCATCGCCAGGCCGTAGCGCTCCGTGCGGTGATCGTTTGGGTTGTACTGCGTGGTGGCATCGAAAGTTAACGCACGCCCGGCCCGTCCGCCGATCGAGGCGAGGAGGTCCGACTCGTGCGCGGTCCTTAATGTCGCCCCCGGCGTGAGCCCCACGCGCTCGTCGCGGAAGTAGAAGCGCTCGCCGAGCGTGGCGCGAAACATTTCCTGGCCGTCCGCCTGCAGGAACCGCGTGGTGCCGGCGAAGGTCACCTGGTTCGCGTCGCCGAACCGGTCGCCGCCGATGAAACGGTTCTCGGTGAAAAGCTGCGGATAGTTGAAGTCGGCGAGCGTCGTATCGAAAAGCGGGATGTGATCCTGATTGTGGTAAGGCACGAAGACATAGAAAAGGCGCGGCTCGAGGGTTTGCGTGAGCGCATTGCCGAACCAGCGGGCATTGCGCTCGAAGACCAGCCCGCTGTCGAGGCTGAACCACGGAATGGCGAAAGTCGGCCGCTGCGGCTCGCCCTCGGCCTGCCGGTCGAGCTGATAGGTGCTATAGCGCAGCCCGACCTTGGGCGTCACGAACCAGCCCGGCGCAATGCGCGGCGCCGCAGCCGTCGGCGAGAAGCTCGCGCGGGAGCCTTCGACCAGCGTCGGATGCACGAAGCGCACGAATTCTCCGGGCAGCGCCGTATCGAACCGGCCGGCGAGATCGTTGTGGTTCGCCGAGAGGTTGAGCTGCGGCACCCGGTGGTACGGCGGCACGATCGGCGCCAGCGGATCCTGCAGCGTCTGGAAGCGTTGCACGCGTGCCTGGGCGCTATAGCTGCCGCTGCCGAGCGCACCGGTGCGCGTGATGTATTCGTCCTGCGGCAGGTTGCCGACCGACACTTGCTTCACCTGGCTCGCGAGGTCGACGAAATAGCGATCGTCGGAGACCTTGTTGTAGTCGACCTGACCCGTGAGCCCGGGACGGAACGTCTGCGTGTGCTGCCACGAGAGGCCGCTGCGCGGACGCCCGAAGACCGGGTCGTGCGGCAGGTATTCGTAGCGCAGCTCCCCGGCGAGCGGGCGCTCGAGGTAGCGAAAATGGTTCTTCAGCTGGAAGCCGCGGCGCGCCATGTACACCGGCGTGAACGTGGCGTCGCGCTCGGGCGCGATGTTCCAGTAGTACGGAATGCCGAACTCTAGGCCGCGCGTGCTCGTCTGCGAGTAGTACGGCGTAAGCAGACCGCTTTTGCGCCGGTTTTCCAGCGGGAAGCTGGCGTACGGGAAGGCGAGGATCGTATGGTCGAAAAAGCGAAGCCGTGGATGGCGGGCCTTCCCCTCGGCGTCGTCGTAGTTCAGCTCGATCTCGCTCGCCTCGAGAAACCAGTCATCCTGCCCGGGCTGGCAGGTGGTGAAGCGCGCGGTAATCAGCCGGTACTTGTTCTTGCCGAGAAACTCCATGCGCTCGGCGGCGCCGCGCGCCGGCCGGTCGCGCTGCAGGAGAAAGCCGGGGCTTTCGATGACGCCGGTATCCTCGAGCGTGTTGTACTCGAGGCTCGGTCCGAAGAAGCGGTCGACGCCGCTTTGCAGCCGCACGCCGCCCTGCGCCTCGAGCTCGCCGAACTCGCGGTTGTAGCGCAGGAACTCCCCGAAAACGGTGACGTCGCCGCGCTGGATCTCGGCCGAGCCGCGCGCGCTCACCTCGAGGTCGCTCACGCCCTCGATCTTCTGCGCGTCCACCGTGGTGGGATCCGACTGCGCCGCCGCGCCACCCGCGGCGGCAAGCGCGACTGCCAGCGTCGCGAGGCGGGACGGCATCAGCGGCCGGGGCTTTTTTAGTCGGAGGTTAGAATTTTTGCATGATACACGCCGACGATCGCCGCACTCGGCTCGAGCACTGGCTGGGCGACGTGCTACGCGGGGAGGGCTTCAGCCTCGTGCCAGCTTCGGAGGATGCGAGCTTTCGCCGCTATTTCCGCGCCCGGCTTGCCGACGGCCGCACCTTCATCATCATGGACGCGCCGCCGGACAAGGAAGACTGCCGGCCGTTCGTGCATGTCGCCGAGCTGCTGGTCGCCGCCGGTGTGCATGCACCGAAAGTGCACGCCGCCGATCTCGGCGCCGGCTTCCTGCTCCTTTCCGACCTCGGCACGCGCACCTACCTCACCGAGCTGGGGCCGGAAAACGCCGACGCCCTGATGCGCGACGCCACCGACGCGCTCATTCGCTGGCAGCTCGCCACGCGGGCGGGCGAGTTGCCCCCCTACGACGAAGCGCTGCTTCGGCGCGAGATGAACCTCTTTCCGGACTGGTATGTGGCGCGCCATCGGCAAATTGGCTTGAGCGCACCGCAGGCGCAGGCGCTGGAGGGCATCTTCGCAACGCTCGTGAAGAGCGCCCTCGCGCAGGCCACGGTGTACGTGCACCGCGACTACATGCCCCGCAATCTCATGCTGAGCGAGCCCAATCCCGGGGTGCTCGACTTTCAGGACGCGGTGATCGGTCCGATCACGTACGACATGGTCTCGCTCGTGCGCGATGCGTTCGTCAGCTGGGAGGAGGAGCGCCTGCTCGACTGGACGGTCCGCTACTGGGAGAAGGCGAAGCGCGCCCGGCTGCCGGTAGCGCCCGACTTTGGCGAATTCTGGCGCGCGTTCGAATGGATGGGACTGCAGCGCCATCTCAAGGTGCTCGGCATCTTTGCGCGCATCAACTACCGCGACGGTAAGCCGAAGTACCTCGAGGACACGCCGCGCTTTCTCGGCTATGCGCGCGCGGTGGCGAAGCGCTACCGCGAGCTCGCGCCGCTCGCTCGACTGCTCGACGAGATCGCGCCATGAAGGCGATGCTGCTGGCGGCAGGACGCGGCGAGCGGCTGCGGCCGATCACCGATCGGCTGCCGAAGGCGCTGGTCCCGGCGGGCGGCAAGCCGCTCATCGCCTGGCACCTGGAGCGGCTGGCGGCCGCCGGCTGCCGCGAGGCCGTGATCAACGTCTCGCATCTCGGCGAGCAGATCGTCGACTACTTGGGCGAAGGGCGGCGCTTCGGGCTGCGCATCGCCTATTCGCGGGAGCCCTCGCCGCTCGAGACCGCCGGCGGCATAGCGCAGGCGCTGCCGCTGCTCGGCAGCGCACCCTTTCTACTGGTGAACGCGGACATCTATTGCGAGGTCGCTTTCGCACCGTTGCTTGCGTACCCGCTGGCGAGCATGCTCGCGCACCTCATTCTCGTACCGAATCCCGCGCATCGCGGGCAGGGCGATTTTTCGCTGGAGGACGGGCGCGTCAGCAGTGGCGGCGGCGCACGCTACACTTACGCCGGCGTGGCCGTGATGTCGCCCCGGCTCGTGGCGTCGGTGTCACCTGGCGCGAAAGCGCCCCTCGCGCCGCTGTTGTACGCCGCGGCGGACGAGCAGCGTCTTTCCGGCCAGCTGTTCACCGGCCTATGGCAGGACGTCGGCACGCCGGAACGCCTGGCGGAACTCGAAACACAACTGGCAGCACGAACATGAAGCCCACCGACCATCTCTCCGTCTACGCCGCACGCCGCCAGCGCCTCGCCGCCCTCATGGGCGAAGGAGTCGCGCTGATTGCCACCGCACCCGAGCGCCTGCGCAATCGCGATAGCCACTACCCGTACCGCTTCGATAGCTATTTTTATTACCTCACCGGCTTCCTCGAGCCCGACGCCGTGCTGGTACTGGTCGCCGGTAGCGCGCCCAAGGCGCTGCTCTTCTGCCGCAACCGCGATCCCGAGCGCGAGACCTGGGACGGCTTTCGCTATGGACCGGAGCTCGCACGCGAGCGCTATGGCTTCGATGAAGCGCAGCCGATCGGCGAGCTCGACCCGGCCATGGCCAAGCTGCTCGAAGACCAGCCCGCGCTCTACTACCCGGTTGGCGCGGAGGCCGACTGGGATGCCCGCGTCATGCGCTGGCTCAACATCGTGCGCGGCCGCTCGCGCGCCGGCGTCGCCGCGCCCGAGCGGCTGCAGGATGTGCGGGTGCTGCTCGACGACATGCGCCTCGTCAAGGACGAGCACGAGCTCGCGACCATGCGCCGCGCGGCGCGCATCGCCGCCGCCGCGCACCGGCGCGCCATGCAGGCGGCGCGCCCCGGGCGCATGGAGTACGAAATCGAGGCAGAACTCCTGCATGAATTTCGGCGCAACGGCGCGCAATTTCCTGCCTACTCGCCGATCGTCGCCGCCGGCGCCAACGCCTGCGTGCTGCATTACGTCGCCAACGACGCACGGCTCGCCGACGGCGATCTGCTTCTGATCGATGCCGGCTGCGAGCTCGACGGCTACGCCTCCGACATCACGCGCACTTTCCCGGTGAACGGCCGCTTCAGCGGCGCCCAGCGCGACGTGTACCAGCTGGTGCTCGCCGCGCAGCGCGCGGCAATAGAAAAGGTCCGCCCGGGCAACGCCTGGAACGAACCGCACGACGCGGCGGTGCGCGTGCTCGCGCAGGGCATGCTCGACCTGCGCCTGCTCGGCGGCACGCTCGACCAGGCGCTGGAGAAAGAGACCTACAAGCGCTTTTATATGCATCGCACCGGCCATTGGCTCGGCCTCGATGTGCACGATGCGGGCGAGTACAAGCGGCAGGGCAATTGGCGCACGCTCGCGCCCGGCATGGCGCTGACCGTCGAGCCCGGCCTCTATATCCGCGCGGCCGACGATGTGCCGGAGCGACTGCGCGACATCGGCGTGCGCATCGAGGACGACGTCGTCGTTACCGCAAAGGGCTGCGAGGTGATCACCGCCGAAGCGCCGAAGCTCGCCGAGGACATTGAAGCGCTGATGCGCGATGCCCGCGCCGGCGGTTGATGTACTGATCAAGGGCGCAGGGCCGGTCGGCTGCACCGCGGCGCTCGCGTTGCGCCAGGCGGGGTTGAGCGTCGCGCTCTACGATCCGCAGCTCACGCCGCCCACATTTCGCCCGCTCGCGCTCTCCTACGCGAGCCGCCTGATCTTCCAGCGTCTCGGCCTATGGGCGGCGCTTCCGGTGACGCCGATCGAGCATATCGTCGTCTCGCAAGCCGGCAGCTTCGGCCGCACGCGTCTCGACGCCGCCGACGCCGGCGTGCCGGCACTCGGCTATCAGACGGATTACCCGGCGCTGCTGCGCGCGCTGCGGTCGCCGCTTGGCGACACTCTGGTGAGCGCGCCGCTCGATGCGCGCTGCGTCGTGCACGCCGAAGGCGCGAGCGCCGATATTGCCGGCAAGCGATACGACCACGAGGTGCTGGTTGCGCTGCTGCGGACAGAGCCGCCGGCGGCGAGCACCGCCTATGAGCGCTTCACCGAGGAAGGACCGCTCGCGCTCCTGCCGCTCGCCGGCCGCTATGCGCTGATCTGGAGCCTGCGACCGGAGCGCGCGCGCCGCCTCGCCCAGGCACCGGAGCGCGAATTTCTCGCCGAGCTCGCACGCCTCGCGCCGACGGCCGCGGGGCGCCTCGTCGCCGCCGAAGCGCGCAGCGTGCAGGTGCCCGTGCTCAAGGTGCGCCGCGTGCGCGCGAGCGACAACGAGGTCTACATCGGCAACGCGGCGCAAACGCTCCATCCGGTCGCCGGGCAGGGCTTGAACCTCGGCCTGCGCGATGCCTGGGACCTCGCGCAAGTCCTGGCGCGCGCCGCCGATGCCGGCGATCCGGCGACGCTCGCACGCTTCGCAGCTTCGCGTCGCGTGGACGCGACGGCCGCGATTCGTGTCACCGATTTTCTGGCGAGCGGCTTCAGCGGCGCACGCTTTCGCGCCGCGCGCGGCGCGGCGCTCGCAGTGCTCGATGTCGTTCCGCCAGCGCGCCGATTTTTCGCGCGCCGAATGATTTTCGGCGTGCGAGCGCTTCCCTGAGAAAAAATTTGCGGATAAAATCCGCTTCCCTTCGCAATCCACGGCCTTCGCAATGAATATCGGCGCCCACGCGCTGCCTTCCGCAGTGTTTGTCGCGCCGATGGCCGGTATCACCGATCGCCCCTTTCGCCGCCTCGCGCGACGCTACGGCGCGGCGCTCGCGGTCTCGGAAATGGTGTCGGCGCGGCCCGAGTTGCGCGATTCGCGCAAGACCCGGCTTCGCCTCGACCATCGCGGCGAGCCCGAGCCGATCTCGGTCCAGATCGCCGGGGCGGACCCGGCAATGCTCGCAGAGGCTGCGCGCTACAACGTCGAACGCGGCGCCCAGATCATCGATATCAACATGGGCTGTCCGGCGAAAAAAGTTTGCAACGTCGCGGCAGGCTCCGCGCTGCTGGAGAACGAGGCGCTGGTGGCGCGCATCGTCGAGGCGGTGGTCGCGGCGGTGCCGGTACCCGTGACGGTGAAGATCCGCACCGGTCCGAGCCCGGCGCGACGCAACGCCATGCGCATCGCGCGCCTCATCGAGGCGGCCGGTGCGCAGCTCCTCGCCATCCATGGCCGCACGCGTGCCTGCATGTTCGAGGGCGATGCGGAGTACGACACGATCGCCGAAGTGAAGTCGCGGCTGCGCATCCCGGTGATCGCCAATGGCGACATTTCGACGCCGGAGCAGGCCGAGCACGTGCTGAGGCGCACCGGCGCCGACGGCATCATGATCGGCCGCGCCGCGCAAGGCCGGCCGTGGATCTTCCGCAAGATCACGCATTACCTCGCGACCGGCGAGCACCTGCCCTCGCCCAAGCCGCGCGAGATCGGCGACGTGCTGGTCGAGCATCTCGACGGCTTGTACGATCTCTATGGCGACGAGCAGGGAACGCGGGTCGCCCGCAAGCACATTGGCTGGACGGTCCGCGAACTGCCGGGAGGAGAGGGCCTGCGTGGCCGCGTCAACGGCATGACCGTGGCGCAAGCGCAGCGCGCTGCAGTGAACGACTATTTCGAGAGACTCGCCGCATGAACCGCAGCACCAATGAGCTGCACGAAGCCGTGAAGCGCTCGCTCGAGCGTTACTTCAAGGACATGGACGGCGAGAAACCGACCTCGATCTACGACATGGTGCTGAAAAACATCGAGAAGCCGATGATCGAGACGGTGCTGGGCCATGCGGCGGGCAACCAGTCGCTCGCCGCCGAAATGCTCGGCATAAACCGCAACACGCTGCGCAAGAAAATGCAGCTGCTGCGGATCAAAGGGTAGTGTCGCGCCTGCGCCGGGCGCTGGTCAGCGTCTCGGACAAGTCGGGCATCGTCGAGTTCGCCCGGGGACTCGCGGCGAGCGGCTTCGCCATTGTCTCCACCGGCGGTACCGCCACGCTCCTCGCGCGCGAAGGCATCGCCGTGACCGAGGTGTCCGCCTATACCGGTTTTCCGGAGATGCTCGACGGGCGCGTGAAGACGCTGCATCCGCGTATCCACGCCGGGCTGCTCGCGCGCGGCGATGATCCGAAGCACCAGTCGGCGCTCGCGCACGCGGGCATCGATCCGATCGAGCTCGTCGTCGTCAATCTCTATCCGTTCCAAGCCACCGTCGCACGCGCGGGCTGCACGCTCGAGGAGGCGGTGGAGAACATCGACATCGGCGGCCCGACCATGCTGCGCGCCGCGGCGAAGAACTACGGCTCGGTGGCGGCGATCGTCGATCCCGCCGACTATCCGCGCGTGCTCGAGGAATTGCGCAGCGCCGGCGCCGTGTCGCCGCAGACGCGCTTTGCGCTCGCGCGCAAGGTGTTTGCCCACACGGCGGCGTATGACGCGGCGGTGGCGAACTACCTCACTTCACTCGACGATGGCAAGCGCGCCGAATATCCCGAAGTGCTGACACTGCAGTTCGCAAAGCTTCAGGATCTGCGCTACGGCGAGAATCCGCACCAGAGCGCCGCCTTCTACCGCGACGTGCAGCCGGTCGCGGGCGGCCTCGCCAATTACCGGCAAGTGCAGGGCAAGGATCTCTCGTACAACAACATCGCCGACGCCGACGCCGCCTGGGAATGCGTGAAGCAGTTCGAGGAGCCGGCGTGCGTGATCATCAAGCACGCCAACCCCTGCGGCGTCGCCGTCGCCCCGCATCTGCAACAGGCGTACGAGCGCGCCTTCGCCACCGATCCCGTGTCCGCCTTCGGCGGCATCATCGGCTTCAATCGCGAGCTCGATGCGCCAGCGGCGCAGGCGCTCAGCAAACAGTTCGCGGAGGTCATCATTGCGCCGCGGGTTTCGCCCGAGGCGCTGCGCCTGCTCGGCGCCAAGTCGAACCTGCGCGTACTCGAAGTACCGCTCGCGCGAGACGCACAGGCGCACGACTACAAGAGGATTGGCGGCGGGCTGCTCGTGCAGAGCGCCGACGCGCGCATGGTGCAAAGGAGCGAGCAACGCGTCGTAACGCGCCGTCAGCCGACCGATGCCCAGTGGGCCGACCTCGCCTTCGCCTGGCGCGTCGCCAAGTTCGTGAAGTCCAACGCCATCGTCTTCTGCCACGGCGGCGCCACGCTCGGCATCGGCGCGGGCCAGATGAGCCGGGTCGACAGCGTGCGCATCGCCGCGCTGAAGGCGAGCGGCGCCGGCGTGTCGCTCGCAGGTAGCGCCGTCGCCTCGGACGCGTTCTTCCCGTTCCGCGACGGCCTCGACGCACTCGCCGAGGCGGGCGCCGCAGCGGTGATCCAGCCCGGCGGCAGCGTGCGCGACGACGAGGTGATCGCCGCGGCCGACGAGCGCGGCATCGCCATGGTGTTCACCGGCGTGCGGCACTTCCGCCACTAGATGAAGATCCTCGTGGTCGGCGGGGGCGGCCGCGAGCATGCGCTCGCCTGGAAGCTCGCGCAGAGCCCGCGCGTGCAAAAGGTGTTCGTAGCGCCGGGCAACGGCGGCACCGCCACAGAGAGCGGCGTCGAGAATGCGCCGATCACCGAGACGGCGGCGCTCATTGAGCTTTGCCGGCGCGAGAACATTTCGCTCACGGTCGTCGGCCCCGAGGCGCCGCTCGCTGCCGGCATCGTCGACGCCTTTTGCGAGGCGGGCCTGCGTATCTTCGGACCGACGCGCGCGGCGGCGCAGCTCGAATCGTCCAAGCACTTCGCCAAGGAGTTCATGCAGCGCCACGGCCTGCCGACGGCTCGCTATCGCAGCTTCGAGAGCGCGGCCGAGGCGCGCGCCTATGTCGCCGAGGAGAAGACGCCGATCGTCATCAAGGCCGACGGCCTCGCCGCCGGCAAAGGCGTGGTCGTCGCCACCAGCCGCGACGAAGCGAATTCCGCCATCGAGGCCATGCTCTCGGAGCGGCGCTTCGGCGCGGCTGGAGCGCGCGTGGTGGTGGAAGAATTCCTCGAGGGGGAAGAGGCAAGCTTCATCGTCATGTGCGACGGCACGCACGTCCTCGCCCTCGCCACGAGCCAGGATCACAAGCGCCTGCGCGATGGCGACCGGGGACCGAATACCGGCGGCATGGGCGCCTATTCGCCGGCGCCGGTCGTCACGCCGAAGGTGCACGCGCGCGTCATGCGCGAGATCATCCAGCCGGCGGTGCAGGGCATGGCCGCGGACGGGCATCCGTACGTCGGCTTTCTCTACGCGGGCCTGATGATCGATGCCGCCGGCAATCCCCGCACCCTGGAATTCAATTGCCGCCTCGGCGATCCAGAGACGCAGCCCATCTTGATGCGTCTGAAATCGGACCTCCTGGAGCTGATCGAGCAGGCGCTGGCCGGCTCGCTCGATCGCGTGCAGGCCGAATGGGACCGGCGCTGCGCGCTCGGCGTGGTGCTGGCGGCGGCCGGCTATCCCGACGAGCCGCGGCGCGGCGATCGCATCGAGCCGCTGCCCGCGCCGACGGACGATTGCCGCGCGTTCCACGCCGGCACGCAGCTCGAGGGCGGCGCGCTCGTCACGAACGGCGGCCGTGTGATGTGCGTGACCGCGCTGGGCGATTCGCTGCGCATCGCGCGCGGCCGCGCCTATGAGGTGATCGATCGCATCCGCTACGACGGCATGCAATATCGCCGCGACATCGGTCACCGCGCGCTGAAGAAAAGCCGGTAGGGTGCACGCCCAGGCTGTGCACGATTTTCTCGCCGAGACGCAGGCGCGCATCGTCGCCACGCTCGAGGCCGCCGATGGCGCGAGTTTTGTCGGCGATAGTTGGCAGCGCGCCGAGGGGGGTGGCGGCACCAGCCGCGTGCTCGAGAACAGCGCACTCCTCGAGCGTGCGGGCGTCAACGTCTCGCGCGTACAAGGCCGCGCGCTGCCGCCGTCGGCAACGGCGGCGCGGCCGCAGCTCGCCGGGCGCGCCTACGAGGCGATGGGCCTCTCGCTCGTCGTGCATCCGCGAAATCCCTACTGCCCGACCGTGCATATGAATGTGCGTTTCTTCAGCGCGGGCGACACTTGGTGGTTCGGCGGCGGTATGGACCTCACGCCCTACTATGGATTCGTCGACGACGCGCGCCATTTCCACGCCACCTGCCGCGACGCGCTCGCGCCCTTCGGCGCCGACTACTATCCTCGCTTCAAGCGCTGGTGCGACGAGTATTTCTATATCCGGCACCGTTCCGAGCCGCGCGGCATCGGCGGCATCTTCTACGACGACCTCGCCGACCGCGACTTCGACTTTTCCTTTGCGCTGACGCGCTCGGTGGCGGAGCATTTCCTGCCCGCGTATTTACCGATCCTCGAGCGGCGCCGCGCGCTGCCCTACGGCGAGCGCGAGCGCGGCTTCCAGGCGTACCGGCGCGCGCGCTACGTGGAGTTCAACCTGGTCTACGACCGCGGCACGCTCTTTGGCCTGCAGTCGGGCGGACGCAGCGAGTCTATCCTCGTCTCCATGCCGCCGCAGGCGGCCTGGCGCTATGCCTGGGCGCCTGAGCCCGGATCGGCCGAGGAAGCGCTGTACAAGGACTTTCTCATCGCCCGCGACTGGGTCTAGAGCTCGGCGGCGCGCCGGAAATGGCGCTGCGCCTCCTGGGGGTCGCCGAGGCGCTCGGCGAGGCGCGCGAGCTCGAGGTGCACGCCGCGCGTCTCTTCGAACGACAGGCTCGCCTCGAGGAAGCTGCGCGCCTTGCCCCACAACTCCGCCTGCGCGCACAGGCGTCCGAGGCTCGCGAGAAGCTCGGGGTCGCGGCTGTGCTCGGTGAGCCAGCGCTCGCCGCGCTCGATGCGGATGCGCGCCTCCTCGGCGCGCTCCGAAGCGTGGAGCTGCGACGGCAGCTCGGCGTAGAGCGTTACCAGGCGCGAGCTCCAGTCGGCAGCGAGCGCCTTCTCGATGATCTCGCGCGCGAGCGCCGCGAGGCCGAGCGCGCCGGCGTGGCGGGCGGCGGCGGCGGCGACGCGGGGATGAACCTGGTCGCGCGCGCCGATCGCGCGCCAACGCCGCTCGAACGCGACCGCATCGTCGGAAGAGCGCCCCAACAGCTCGACGTTCGCCTGTACCTGGTACTCCTCGGCGAGCGCCGGGGCGATGGCGTCGCGCTTCACGAGTTGCCCGGCGAGCCGCAGCACCTCGTCCCACGCACCCGCGCCGCGAGCGGCGCGCAGCAGCATGCGCGCGGTGCCAAGGTGGCGCGGCGCGGCGCTTTCCAGAGCGCGCAGCGCGTCGCGCGCCGCACCGAAGTCACGCTCGTCGAGGGCGAGCTCGGCGCGGCTCACCAAGCGCGCGGTGCGCCAGGCATCGCCGGCGCCGTCGGCGCGCTCCAACCAGCGCTCGCGCGAGGCGAAGTCGCGCAGCTGGTGCGCCGCGCGCGCCGCGAGCAGCGCGGCAATCCCGGGTACGGGGCCGGTCTCGTAGGCGAGCGCCGCCTCGCGCTCGGCGCGCCGGTAGCGGCCTTCGTAGTACGCCTGGAGCGCGCGCGCGAGCGCACTGTGCGCGCGCTCGCGGCGGCGGCGCTTGCGATAAGCCCGTACCGACGCCGGCAGGGACAGCACCTGGCCCATCAGGCGCACGAGTCCGTAGAGCAGGAAAAAACCAAGGAGCGCGGCGATGGCAAAGAAGATCATCGTCACTTCCACCCGATAAGGTGGATAGACGAAGAGCACGTAGCCCGCGTCCACCCGCCCGAGGATGACCAGGGCGACGGCAGCGGCGAATACGGCCAGCAGCCACAGGAGCGACCTCATCGCGAGGCGATCAGCCCGGGCTGCGCTCGCGGCGCGACTTGTAACCGCGCACGGCGTCGAGGCTCTCCGAAATGTTCGGCATCTCGAAGCTGATGCTGACGCCCGAGAGCTGCTTCAGCTGCGCGGCCGCATCGGCCGTGCTTTTCGCGCGCGGGTCGAAGTAGCGCTGTACCCAGGCGCCCGCCGCGCGCACGTCCTCTCGATAGCCCGCCTCGTCGCGGGCGAGGAGCGAGGCGCGCGCATTGAGCAGGCGCAACCGCAGGTTCTCGCGGACGAAATAGGCCTGCGTCGGCGGCAGGAGCGGCGGCTCGGCCGGCCCCATGCGCCGCACGACGACGAGCTGCGAGAGCTCGCTCCACACCTCGGCGCCCAGGCGCGCAAAAAAGCTGCGCTCGGCCGCGGGCGGCACTTCCTTCTGCGAGCGCTCGGTGCGCTCCTCGAAGGCGAGCGGCAGCGCATCGATCGAGGCGATCAGGTTATCCAGGCGCAGGGCGAGCGCCGGGAAGTCGATCGCCGGCGCCGCCTTCAGGCGTTCGATGTCGCGCGCGAGCGCCCGGCGGATCGGCGCGAACTGCGGCCGGTCGGCGCGCGAGAGCCGCGCCTCGGCAAGCTGCAGCGCGAGCAGCGCCGCGCGCACGTTGCGCGCAAGCTGCAGCTGCTGCGAGGCGATGGCGAGCACCTGCTCGATCTCGGCGAGCTGCCATTCGTCGCGGTTGCGCGTGAGCTCCTGGTAGAGCGCTTCCAGCGCGAGCTGCTGGCTTTGCCATTCGGCAAGCCGCGCGTCGAGCTGGCCGAGCCTCACTTGCGCCTCGCGCACCGCCTCCTGCGCCTGGCGCGCCGCGGCGCGCGCCTCGCGCGCATCGGACTCGATCTCGCGCAGCCGGCGCGCGAGCTCCTCCTGCGTCGCGCTGATGCGCGCGCGCGCATCGAGCCATGAAAGCCCCGCGAGTGCGGCGGCCAGCAGCACGGCGATGAGCGCCAGCACCGCGAGCCGCGAAACCCGCGCGCGCGCCGCCGCGGGCGGCGGCGCGGCGGGCACGGGCGTCGTAGTCGCCGCCGCGTTCGCAACGGCGGGTTCAGTGTCGCTCATGAAAAATATGCTACCAGTCGCTCGAGCATCTGCTCGTCGCCGCCGCCGGCGACGAGCACCTCGCGCGCGCCGAGCTCGCGCGCATGTACCGCGATACGCTCATGCGGCACCACAAGCGGCAGCGCCGGCGCGAGCGTGTCGCCGCCCATGGCAATGAAGTTGTCGAGCGCCTGCGCGGAGAGAAAGGTGATCGCGTGTATCTGCCCCTCGCGCCACGCCTTCTCCAGCGTGGCGCAGTCGCCCGCCGGCCGCACGCGGCGATAGCAGGCGGCGTACTGCACCCTCGCGCCGCGCGCCGCGAGCGTATCGCCGAGAAGCGCGCGTCCTTCGTCACCGCGCACGATAAGTACGCGCTTTCCTGTGACGTCCTGCATCTGCGCCATGGCGAGGAGCGCCTCACTGTCGGCCCCGGTCGCGGGCGCGACCACGCTCGCTACGCCTGCCGCCTCGAGCTCGCGCCGCGTACCCGAGCCGACTGCCGCCGCGCGCCGCGGCGGCCACTCTCCTCCGCCACGCCGTGCCACGCGCACCGCGGACGGGCTGACGAAGATCACCCAGTCGTAATCGCCGAGGTGCGCGAGCGCAGCCGGGACGGGAAGCGGCTCGATCGCAATCGTCGGAAAGACGAAGGCGTGGCCGCCGCGCGCTTCGATGAGGCGCGCAAACGCAGACGCCAGCTCGCGCGGGCGCGTGATGACGACACCGCGCCCGGCGAGCGTCATCGCGGCGGCAAGAGCGCATCGGCGCCTTGCTCGCGCAGCGATTGCGCCACGGCGGCGCCGAGCTCTTCCGGATCGCTGCCCTCGGCACGCGCGCGCACGATGCGCTCGCCATCGGCTGACGCGACCAGCGCCCGCAATTCGAGCCGTGCGTTGCGGCTCGTGGCGTAGGCGGCGAGCGGCAGCGCGCAGCTGCCGCCGAGAAGCCGGCTGACGGCGCGCTCCGCGCGCACGCAGCGTGCGCTTTCCGGGTCGGCGAGCGGCCCGAGCAATGCCTGGACATCGCCGCGCGCTTCCAGACATTCGACGCCGAGCGCGCCCTGCCCCGGTGCCGGGAGGCTCTCCTCGATGGACAGGCGGCTGCGAATGCGCTTCTCCAGCCCGAGCCGCACGAGGCCGGCCACGGCGAGCACGATGGCGTCGTAGTCGCCGCGGTCGAGCTTGGCAAGCCGCGTATCGACGTTGCCGCGCAGCAGGCGCACTTCGATGCCGCGGCGGCGCTCGCGCAGCTGCGCGCCGCGCCGCAGGCTCGAGGTACCGAGCACCGCGCCGGCCGGCAGCTCGGCGAGGGATGCATAGCGTCCCGAGATGAAGGCGTCGCGCGGGTCTTCGCGCGCGGTGACGGCGGCGAGCGTGAAGCCCGACGGCAGCTCGGCTGGAACGTCCTTCATCGAGTGCACGGCGATGTCGGCGCGGCCCTCGGCCATCGCCAGCTCAAGCTCCTTGACGAAGAGGCCCTTGCCCCCGACCTCGTCGAGGCGGCGATCGATGAGCTCATCGCCGCGCGTGCTGAGGGGCAGCAGCTCCACGGCGAGCTCTGGATGGAGAGCTTGCAGCCGTGCCTTTATATGCTCCGCCTGCCAGAGCGCGAGGCGGCTGCGGCGCGTCGCGATCGTCAGCCGGCGAACGCTCATCGAACGTTATTTGTCGGCGATCAGCTCGCGCACCGTCGGCCATTGCCGGCGGCTCACCGGAAGCCGCTCCGCGACTCCGTCCAGCACCACCTGCCAGTGCGCTTCCTCCTCGCCGCCGCCCGTGCGCTCGAAGCCGCGGATCGCAGCGCGGGCGACCAGGCAGTTGCGGTGGATGCGCACGAACGGGCCGCTGAACTCGCGCTCGAGGGCGACCAGCGACTCCTCGATCAGGTGCTCGCGCTCGCGCGTGCGCACCGTGACGTACTTCTGCTCCGCGCGCAGGAAAAGGATGTCGCGCACCGGGACGAGCACGATGCGATGGCGCTCGGCGACCGAGAGGTATTCGCGCGGCGCGCCTGCCGCGCGCGCGAGGGTCTCTGCGCGCGGCGCGCCGGCGGCGGCGGCTTTCTTCAATGCTGCGGCGAGCCGCTCGGCGCGCACCGGCTTGAGCAGGTAGTCGAGCGCGTTCAGCTCGAAGGCCTCGATGGCGTGCTTGTCGTGCGCGGTGACGAACACCACGGCCGGCGCGTTCTCGAGGCCCGTGAGATGCCGCGCGAGCTCGAGCCCGTCCATTCCCGGCATGCGGATATCGAGCAGCAATATCTGGGCGCCGCTTTCGGGCAGGCGCTCGAGCGCTTCGAGGCCGTTGCGTGCTTCGCCCGCGACCACGCTGGGCACTTCGGTGGCGATGTCCTGCAGAAGCTCGCGCAGGCGCTCGCGCGCCGGGGCTTCGTCGTCAGCAATGAAAACGCGGATCATGTGCGCCGGTAAGGTATCTCGATGTCCACGCGGTAGCGTCCGTTGCCGATGCGCGTCTCGAGACGCGCTTCGGCATCGAAGAATAACGCGAGCCGCTCACGGATGTTGTCGAGCGCCATGCGATTACCGGCCCGCTGGTTGCCTTTCTCGAGGTACGGGTTCTCGATGGCGGCGTACACCCGGTCGCCGCGCCGCTCGATCCGTACCAGCACGTCGCCAATCCCCGTCCCCGGCTCGACGCCGTGGTACACGGCGTTCTCGAGCAGCGGCTGCAGCACCATCGGCGGCAGCAGCGCATCGGAGGGCGCGGCGTCGAGCTCCCAGGCGATGCGCAGACGATCGCCCAGGCGCAGCTGCTCGATCTCGGCATAGCGCTCCAGCAGCGCGATTTCGTCCGCCAGGCGCACGAACTGGCGCGCATCGGCCATCAGGGTGCGAAAGAGATCGGCCAGGTCCTCGAGCGAGCGCTCGGCCCGCTTCGGATCGCGGCGGATCAGCGCCAGCACCGCGTTCAGGCTATTGAACAGGAAGTGGGGCCGGATGCGCGCCTGCAGCGCCTGCAGCCGCGCCTCGGCGAGCGCCGGCGAAAAGGCCTTCGTATGCAAATGAAAATAGACCAGCAGAAACACCGAGACCGCCAGCGTCAGCACCAATGTCCGCAACAAGCTCGCAAGCTCGGGCGAATCCGTCAGCGCGCGCAGCACGCTATGGTAGGCACCGGCCAGCACCAGCACGATCGCAACGAGGGCGGTGCAACCGCCCCAATAGGGTAGCCGCGCGAGCACGCCGGCCAGCGCGAAAAGCGCGATCAGTTCGATCAAGAGCAGCGGCTCGAGAAACGCGGCGACATAGACGAATCGCGCGAGCGCCGAACTCAGCCCTGGCGAGGCATACAGTGCGGCGGCGAGCGCGAGCGCATTCACCGCCAGCAGCACCCGCGCGATCACCGCCAGGTTGCGGAAGTCCGGCAGAACGTCGGGGTAGGCGTTTTGCCTTATACTGGGCATGGTTACGAACAAGTCTTAAACCGTATTCAAAGCTCATTGTGCGAGCATGGCGACTAAGCCGCAACCTTGGTCCGGCCGCTTCCGGGCGCCTGTCGCCGAGCGCGTAAAGCGCTTTACCGCCTCCGTCGACTTCGACCGCCGTCTCGCCAAGCAGGATATTGCCGCCTCGCTCGCGCACGCGCGCATGCTCGCCGGCGCCGGCATTATCGGCAAAGCGGATCTGCGCGCCATCGAGCGCGGCCTCGCCCGCATCGGCCGCGAGATTCGCAGCGGCCAATTCGCCTGGTCGCTCGATGCGGAAGACGTGCACCTCAATATCGAGCGGCGACTGACGGCGCTCGTCGGCGAAGCCGGCAAGCGGCTGCACACGGCGCGCTCGCGCAACGACCAGGTGGCGACCGATCTGCGCCTGTGGCTGCGCGAGGAGATCGACGCGATCGACGAGCTGCTCGCCGCACTGCTGCGCGCGCTTATCAACCAAGCGGAGCGCCATGCGGCGCTGCTGATGCCCGGATTCACGCACCTGCAGGTGGCGCAGCCGGTGACCTTCGGTCATCACCTGCTCGCTTACGTGGCGATGCTCGAGCGCGACCGCGCGCGGCTCGCCGAATGCCGTGGGCGCGTCAACCAGCTGCCCCTGGGCGCAGCGGCGCTCGCCGGCACGAGCTTTCCCATCGATCGCGCGCGGGTGGCGCGCGAGCTCGGCTTCCAGGGCATCTCGGAGAACTCGCTCGATGCCGTGTCGGATCGCGATTTCGCGATTGAATTCTGCGGCTGCGCCTCGCTCGCGATGGTGCATCTTTCACGCCTGGCGGAAGAGCTGGTGCTTTGGTCGAATCCACGCTTCGGCTTCGTGCGGCTGCCCGAGGGCTACAGCACCGGCTCGTCGATCATGCCGCAGAAGAAAAACCCGGATGTGCCCGAACTCGTGCGCGGAAAGAGCGCGCGGGTGATCGGCAGCCTGGTCGCGCTGCTCACCCTCATGAAGGCGCAGCCGCTCGCCTACAACAAGGACAACCAGGAGGACAAGCAGCCGCTTTTCGACGCGGTGGATACGCTGAAGGACTGCCTCGGCGTCTTCGCGGGCCTGGTCGCGGGCCTCGCGCCGGTGCCACGCGCGATGCGCGCAGCGCTCATGGAAGGCCACGCGACGGCGACCGATCTCGCCGATTACCTCGTGCGTAAAGGCGTGGCGTTTCGCGACGCGCATGAGGTCGTCGCGCGCGCGGTGCGCGAGGCCGAGCGCCGCGGCGTGGACCTCGCGCGGCTGCCGCTCGCGGCGCTCAAGCGCTTCTCACCGCAGATCGGCGCCGACGTGCGGCGCGTGCTTTCGCCGGAAGGCTCGGTGGGCGCGCGCCGGCACGCGGGCGGCACCGCCCCGGCGCAAGTACGCAAGGCCGCCGCGCGCGCCCGCAAACGGCTCGCCGCATAGTTGGATCACGTCGCCAACTATCCGGTAGTGCGCAAGCTCGGCGAGGGCGCGACCTCGGAGGTCTTCCTTTGCCAGGATCCTTTTCGCAATCGCGAAGTCGCGGTGAAGCGGATTTTCCCCGAGGCGCTGCGCGATCCGGTGCGGGGACGGCTTTTCCGCAAGCTCTTCTTCACCGAGGCATCGCTCGCCGGCAAGCTCGAGCACCCGCACATTGCGCAGATCTACGACGCGGGCATCGGCGAGGACTCGGGCTACATCGTCATGGAGTATGTGCCGGGTGGCACGATGGAGCAGTACTGCACCCGCGAGAAGCGGCTGCCCGTCGAGCAGATCGTCGAGATCGTCTTCAAGTGCTCGCGCGCGCTCGCCTATGCCCACATGCAAGGGGTCACCCATCGCGACATCAAGCCCGGGAACATCCTCTACGCCAGCGCGCCGACCGATGTGCGCATCAGCGACTTCGGACTGGCGCTGAACATCGACATCGAGACGACGCAGATCACCGGCGTCGGCTCGCCGGCCTACATGTCGCCCGAGCAGATTCGCGAGGAGCTGGTCGATCACCGCACCGACCTCTACTCGCTCGGTGTCGTGATGTACCAGCTGCTGACCGGCGTGCTGCCGTTTCGCGGCAACAACAAGTTCAGCATGATCTACCAGATCACGCAGTCGGACGCGCCGCCGCCGTCGGTCGAGCGGCCGGAGGTGCCCGTGTCGCTCGATCGCATCGTGCGCCGCGCGATGCAGAAGGAAGCGGCCAAGCGCTACCACAGCGCGGACGAGCTCGCCGCGGAACTGATCGATGCGCTGCGCGAGGGGCTCGGCAAAGGCAGCCGGGAGAGCTTCGGCGACGCTGAGAAGTTCGCGCTTCTGCGGCCGATGGGCTTTTTCCGCGCCTTTACCGATCCTGAGCTCTGGGAAGTGGTGAAGCTCGCGCTTTGGCCACGCGTGCCCCCCGGCAACGTCGTGCTGCGCGAGGGCGAGCGCGGGGATTTCTTCTGCGTCGTGCTGGAAGGCGAAATGCGCGTGAGCAAGAACAAGAAGCTCTTGAGCGTGCTGGGTCCGGGCGAGTGCTTCGGCGAGATGGCCTACCTCTCGGCGTCGAGTCCCGAACGCGGCGCCACGGTGAGCGCCGCCACGCCTTCGCGCGTCCTGCGCATGCGCGTCGCCGACCTCGAGCAGGCGAGCCTCTCGTGCCGCAGCAAGTTCGACCGCGCGTTCATCGGCATCCTGGTCGAGCGGCTGAATCTCGCCAACACGCGCCTCACCTCGGGCTGATGGACGCCGAGTCGCGCGCTGCGCTCGGGCTGAGTGCAGAGGAGCCGGTGCGCGGCGGCTGCATCCATCACTGCTATCGCGCGATGCGCGGCGGGCGACCGGTGTTTCTGAAACTGAACGAGGCGCGCTGCGCCGATGCCTTCGCCGCGGAGGCCGAAGGTCTCGGCGCGTTGCGCCGCGCTGGCTGCCGTTCGCCCGAGCCGATCGCGCACGGCACGGTCGGCGACCGGGCCTACCTGCTGATGGAGTGGCTCGAGCTCGGCGCACGCGGCGACTTCGCCGCATTGGGCGCCATGCTCGCGGCGATGCATCGCACGCAGGGCGCGCAGTTCGGCTGGCAACGCGATAACTACATCGGCTCTACGCCCCAGGAAAACGGCGCCTGCGTGAGCTGGGGGGAGTTCTGGCGGCTGCGGCGCCTCGCGCCGCAACTGGCGCTTGCCAGCCGCAACGGCCACCGGCTCGATGCGCCACCCGTCTGGCAAGTGCTCGACGGCCATGAACCGCCGGCTTCGTTACTTCACGGGGACCTGTGGAGCGGCAATGCAGCGTTCCTCGCGGACGGGGCGCCCGTGCTCTTTGACCCGGCTGTCTACTACGGGGACCGCGAGGCGGACGTGGCGATGACCGAGCTCTTCGGCGGCTTCCCGGCAGAGTTCTATGAGGCGTACAACCAGGCGTGGCCGCTGGCGCGCGGCTACGAACTGCGTAAGCACCTCTACAACCTCTATCACCTGCTCAACCACCTCAACCTATTCGGTGGCGGTTATCTCGCGCAGGTGCGCTCGACCTTACGCCTTCTGGCGCGTGCCCTCTAGCAGCTTCTGCAATTCGCCCGACTGGTACATCTCCCGCATGATGTCCGAGCCGCCGACGAACTCGCCATTGATGTAGAGCTGCGGGATGGTCGGCCAGTTGGCGTATTCCTTGATGCCCTGACGGATCTCGGCGTCGGCGAGCACGTTGTAGCTCGCGAAGTCGCGAATGCCGCACGCGTTCAGCACCTGCACGGCCAGGGCCGAGAAACCGCATTGCGGCATCTGCGGTGTGCCTTTCATATAGAGCACGACCGGTGCGCTCGTGACTTGATCCTTGATGCGCTGTTTGATGTCCATAGGCTCCATTTTAGCGCCGGCCACCCGAAACCCGCGCTATTCCGGCGAGATCGGGCCATGTCCGCATTTCTTCAAGGCCCGCGCCCTCGAGCAAGCCGCGAACGGCGGCCTCCTGCCCCGCACCATGCTCGATCAGGAGCCATCCGCCCCGCTCGAGGTGCGCCGGCGCCTGCGCAGCGATGGCACGAATCGCATCGAGGCCATCGGGGCCGGCGATCAGCGCCTGTCGCGGCTCACAGGTGAGCGCGGCGAGATGCGGATCCCCCTCGGCGATGTACGGGGGGTTCGCAAGGATGAGGTCGTAGAGATCGCCGGCAAGCGGCTCGCACCAGCGGCCGTGGCGCCATTCGACGTCCAGGCCGAGGCGCACGGCGTTGCGGCGCGCGACCTCGAGCGCCGCGGCGCTCGCCTCGACGCCGATGATGCGCGCCTTCGGTCGCTCGTGCTTGAGCGCGAGCGCGATGGCGCCGCAGCCACTGCCGAGATCCACGGCGGCGCTGAATTGCCGCTCGAGCGCCAGGTCGACGAGCAGCTCGGTTTCCGGCCGCGGAATCAGCACCGCCGGATTTACGGCGAGCGGCAGGCCGTAGAACTCTTTCTCGCCGACGAGGTAGGCGACGGGCTCGCCGCGCCGGCGCCGCTCGGCAAACGCCGAGAAGCGTTCGGCCGCTTCGGCGGAGAGCTCGCGCTCCGGGAACGCGACCACCGCGGCGGCGCTGAAGCCGGTGGCATGGGCGAGGAGCAGGCGCGCCTCGCGCGCCTCGAGGCCGCTCGCGCCGAGCGCGTCGGCGACGGTCAAGCCGCTTCTTCGGCGAGCTGGGAGAGCTGCTCCGTTTGGAACTCGCTCGCCAGGGCGTCGAGCAGCTCGTCGAGCTCCCCGTCCAGGATGCGCTCGATCTTGTAGAGCGTGAGATTGATGCGGTGATCGGTGACGCGGCCCTGCGGAAAGTTGTAGGTGCGGATGCGCTGCGAGCGATCGCCCGAGCCGATCAGGAGCTTTCTCGTCGAGGCGGTCTTCGCTTGCTGCTCGCTCATCTGCTTGTCGCGGATGCGCGCCGCCAGGACCCCGAGCGCTTTTTCGCGGTTCTTGTGCTGCGAGCGCGAGTCCTGGCACTCGACGACGATGCCCGTGGGGAGGTGCGTGACGCGGATCGCCGATTCGGTCTTGTTGACATGCTGGCCGCCGGCGCCCGAGGCGCGGAACGTGTCGATGCGTAGCTCCGCCGGGTTCAGCACCACGTCGTTGATCTCCTCGGCCTCGGGCAGCACGGCGACGGTGCAGGCCGAGGTGTGGATGCGCCCTTGCGCTTCGGTCGCCGGCACGCGCTGCACGCGATGACCGCCGGATTCGAACTTGAGCTTGGAGTAGGCGCCCTGCCCGACGATGCGCACCACCACTTCCTTGTAGCCGCCGAGCTCTGACGAGCTCTCGGAGATGAGCTCCACCTGCCAGCGCTGGCGCTCGGCGTAGCGGGTGTACATGCGAAAAAGGTCGCCGGCGAAGAGCCCCGACTCATCGCCGCCCGTGCCGGCGCGGATCTCCAGGAACACGTTGCGCTCGTCGTTCGGGTCCTTCGGCAGCAGCGCCTTCTGCAGCTCGGCTTCGAGCCGCGCCATCGAGGCACTGGCGTTCTTCAGCTCGTCGCCGAGATCGAGCTCGCGCGCCGCCTCGGCGTCACCTTCGGCTTTTTTGTAATCGTCATACAGCGCCGCAATCGCCGACACGTCGGCGTGCTCGCGCGAATAGTTGCGAAACCTGTCCATGTCGCGCGTCGCGTCCTCCGAGGCGAGCAGGCGCTCGAGATCAGCGCGCCGCGCGACGAGGCTGTCGAGCTTGGTCCGAAGCGACGGCTTCACTGCACGCGGTAAAGGCGCGCCAGCAGCTCGGCGAGGGCACGCTGCTCATCGCCCGCCGTGTCGTGCAGCGCCTGGGTAGGCGCGTGCATCAGCTTGTTCACGAGCCCGTGTGAGAGCGTTTCCAGCACCTTGGTGGGCGGCTCGCCGCGCGCGAGAAGGCGCAGGGCGCGCTCGAGCTCGTCGCGCCGCGCATCATCGGCACGCGCGCGCAGCGCGCGGATGAGGGGCACGTTCTCGCGCGTGCGCAGCCAGTGCATGAATTGCCCGACCTGCGTGTCGATGATCGCCTCGGCCTGTGCCACCGCCGAGCGCCGCGAGTCGAGGTTGGCGCTGACCATCTGACCGAGGTCGTCCAGCGTGTACAGGAAGACGTCGTCGAGCTCGCCAACTTCGGGTTCGATGTCGCGCGGCACGGCGAGGTCGACCATGAATATCGGGCGGCGGCGCCGCGCCCGCAGCGCGCGCTCGACCAGGCCTTTGCCGACGATGGGCAACGACGACGCGGTGCTCGAGACGACGATATCGTACTCATGGAGGTGTTCGGCGAGCGTGCGCAGCTCGACCGGCCGCGCGTTGAAGCGATGCGCGAGCTTCTCGGCGCGCTCGAGCGTGCGGTTGGCGACCGTGATGCGCGCCGGCCCCTGCGCGGCGAAATGCGTCGCGCAGAGTTCGATCATCTCGCCCGCGCCGATGAAGAGCACGCGCTGCTCCTTCAGGCTGGGAAAGATGCGCGCGGCAAGGCGCACCGCCGCCGCTGCCATTGAGACGCTCGCGGCGCCGAGCTGCGTCGTCGAGCGCACCTCCTTCGCCACGGCAAAGGAGCGCTGGAAGAGCTTGTGCAGGAGGGTGCCGAGCGTGCCGGCCGACTCCGCCGCGCGCGCCGCTTCCTTCATCTGCCCGAGGATCTGCGGCTCGCCGAGCACCATGGAATCGAGTCCCGAGGCGACGCGGAACACGTGACGCACCGCCTGCTCGCGCGGCAGTGTATAGAGGTACGGGCTCAGGCCCTCGGGCTCGAAACGGTGGTAGCGCGCGAGCCACTGTGCAGCCGCATCGGGCTCGTCGAGCGCGACATAGAGCTCGGTGCGGTTGCAGGTGGAAAGGATCGCCGCTTCGCGCGCGAGGCCGCGCTTCAACTCAGCGAGCGCTTCGCGCAGCCGCTCGACGTGAAACACCACGCGCTCGCGCACCGCGAGTGGCGCGGTCTGGTGATTCAGGCCGAGGGCGTAAAGCGACATGGCAGCGGAGACTCGCGGCGCGCTAAGGCCGCAGATTATAAGAGCTTATAATGATCATCGATGGACACGCTCGCGCGTATCAAAGACCTCGCCGGCAAGGAGTTTTCGCTCGACGCGCAGGCGCTCGATCCCGCGGCGCCCCTCGACAAGCTTGGCATCGACTCGCTTTCCTTCATCGAGTTCATGTTCAAGGTGGAGGAGGAGTTCGGCGTCAGCGTCTCCGACGAGGATCTGAAAGGCATCAAGACGCTCGGCGACCTCGAGCGCCACGTCGCCGCCGCACTCGTCGCCGCCGGCAAGGCCTGAAGCGCGCAGATGGCCGAGCGTCGCGTCGCGGTCACGGGGGCGGGCGTCATCTCGCCGATCGGCAATACGCTGGAGGACTTTCACCGCTCGCTATGCGATGCCCGGCCCGGCATCCGGCGGCTGCCGAACGAGCTCGCGCAAGGCTCGGGCGTGCAGGTGGGCGCCACCGTCGACTGGACTCCGCTGCCGCTTCTCAAAGAAAGCGAGGCGGCGAATCTCGATCGCGCGACGCAATTTGCGCTCGGCGCCGCGGCGCAGGCGCTCGGCGCAAGCCGGCTCGATACGCGCGCCTCCCCCGAGCGCATCGGCGTCTACTGGGGCACGGGCCTCGGCGGCGCTAATACGCTGGAAGCGGCTTATAAGCAGGTGTATGGCGCCGGTGAATGGCGCACGCGTCCGCTCACCGTGGTGATGGCCATGAGTAATGCCGCCGGCTCCAACGTGGCCGTTCGCCATGGGCTGCGCGGCCCGTTCGCCAATTTCGCCACCGCCTGCTCCTCATCGGCCATGGCGCTCGGCGAAGCGATGCGCACCATTCAGGCCGGTCGCGCCGATGCGATCGTCGCCGGCGGCTCGGAAGCCCTGCTCACGCCGGCCACGCTGCTCGCGTGGCAGGCGCTGCGCACGCTGGCGCCCGCGGATGCGCAGGATGCGGCGGCGAGCTGCAAGCCTTTCGACAAGCGGCGCGGCGGCCTGGTGCTGGGCGAAGGCGCCGCCGCGCTCGTGCTGGAAGATGAATCCCGGGCCCGCGCGCGCGGCGCGCCGATCCTTGCGGTGCTCACGGGCTACGGCAACTCGTGCGACGCGGTGCACATGTCACGGCCCGACCGTGACGGCCAGGTACGCGCGATGCGCGAGGCGCTCGCTCAGTCGGGCCTCGCGCCTGGCGACATCGGCTACATCAATGCGCACGGCACGGCTACCACCGTAGGCGATGTGGTTGAGGCTGAAGCGATCAACGCGGTGTTTGGCGATGCCGCCGCCGACGTTCCAGTGAGTTCAACCAAGTCGCTGCACGCGCATCTGCTGGGCGGCGCCGGCGCGCTGGAATTCGCCGCCGCGCTGCTGCCGTTGATGCGCGGCTGGCTGCCGCCGACGGCGTATCTCGAGCAACCGGACCCGGCGTGCCGGCTGCGTCACGTGCCGCTGCGCGCCGAGCGCGTCACGCCGCCGCGTGCGGTGATGTCCAATTCTTTTGCTTTCGGCGGCTCTAACGTCGTGCTGGTCGCCGAGCGCGCCTAGCCTTCCTAGTAGCTACGCTCCGGCCGGGTGTAGCACTTGAATTCGACCACGTTGGCCGACGGATCAGCCACCATCAGCGTGTGATGCTCGTGCTCGGTGTTGGCGAAGCGCAACGTCGGGCGGACCAGGAACTTCACGCCGAGCTTCACGAGATGATTCTTCATGCGGAAAAAATCTTCGGGCCGCAGGAACGTGAGCCCGTGATGCCGCGGATAGGCGCGCGGGTTGGTGACGTTCGCGCGCCGCTCGAGATGACAGACGAGCTGCAGCACCCCGCCGAAGCTGAACGTCACGCGGTCCTTGAGCATGCGCACCGGCTGCGCCCCGAGCACGTCGGCGTACCAGCGCGCCGTCTCTTGCAGATCGCGGCAGGGCACTGCCACGTGCGCTATGTAGCGCGCGGCACTGACAAACGCGTTGTCGAGCAACGCGGCGGCGGGCTGAATCTCGCTGCAATCGATGACGGCTTGGGCCATGGCGCAAGTCTGCCGTCAGGCGCGAAGCCGGGTGGTTAAAAGGTGTCGGTCGACAGCGCGACGAACGTCGGCAAGCCGTAGGGCTAAACCACTACCTGTTCGCGTCCGCGTATTTGGCCAGCAGATCGGCGAGGCGCAATAGATGACTATTGGAGAGAGTGCCGCTGCCGTCGCACCAGGACTCGACGACATCCTTGCTCACCCGCAGACCCTCGGCGATCTTGTCCCGACCGAGCAATTTTTCGGCTCGCTCGAGAATGTCCAGCAGCTGGGATGACGTTGTTGTTATCGGGAGCTTGGCTGTCATGGGCCAAGAATCTACCGCTAACAGTCCTTAACACCAGCACAAGTTTTTCCTCTGGCCCCAACTTTCCTAGGTCGGCGGCTTATCGCCGCCGCCGATTTAGCAACCCGCAGCAACTTCCGAGGATCCGCGTTGCGGCGGGAACGATCGCAGCGATTCGCTTTAACACTAAATCAAATCCGCATGGGTTCACACGGCCGGCGCTACAAACGCTGACGCCACCTCGATTGGGCAGACGGTACTCTAGGCGTCGAGAGGGGGAGCACATTGCTGTACACCATGCCTCGTCGAGCGTGAGCGGATGGACGAACCGAGCATAAAACTCGTCGCGTGCCCCTGCTGCCGCGCTCCGTTGTACTGCCTGCACCTGGACCGGGCCACTGCCAAATGGCACCCGGCAAAGGACAGCCCCGCGCTGCGCTACGACGCTGAGGGCTGCTTCATGGCGTGTCTACGATGCTCCAGCCGCATCGCCATGGTCGAGGCACCGCTGCACGCCGAAGAACCATTCTTCATTGCCGCCCGGCAGACCTGTAAACGCTGCGTGGCCGAGCCTCTAAAGCTATGAAATCCACCTGGAAACCGCCGCTCGCGAAAAGGGCATCGCCACTCGAAATTCTGGCGCAAGCGGAAAAACTCTTAGGCCGCAAGACGCTTGCCGCTGGGCTTAATGTCAGGGAGGACGTGGTCAAGTCCTGGTTTGAAGGCACTGGAACGTTGTCGAATACTCATCTACTTCGGCTGGCAGATTTGCTGGTCAAGTATGCCGCTGACAGTAGATAGCGGCCATTCTCTTCGGGCCGTCCGGCCGCATAGGAAGCTCGGTGGCAACACAGAACCAATCGAGTTGCAGAGGTGCTTCACGCGGATTGGTGGCCAAGGGCGGAATCGAACCACCGACACAAGGATTTTCAGTCCTCTGCTCTACCAACTGAGCTACTTGGCCGTGCCGGGATGAAGCAGGTATAGATGCGGGGAAGGCGCGGATTATACCCGCCGAGAAAAACAAAAAGGGCCCGTCGCCGGGCCCTTCCTGTCGACTGCGGTGAAGCAGGACTTACATGTCCATGCCGCCCATGTCGGGCATGCCGCCGTGCGAATGGCCGCCGGCGCCCGCCTTCTTCTCTTCCACCAGCTCCGCCACCATCGCATCGGTGGTGAGCATCAGGCCTGCGACGGACGACGCGTTCTGCAGCGCCGTGCGCGTCACCTTGGTCGGATCGATCACGCCCTGCTGCACGAGATCGCCGAACTCCTCGGTCTGCGCGTTGAAGCCGTAGTTGCCCTTGTTCTCGAGGACTTTGTTGAGCACCACCGAAGGCTCGGCGCCGCTGTTATCGACGATGATGCGCAGCGGCTCTTCCAACGCCTTCATCACGATCTTGATGCCGGCGTCCTGGTCGTGGTTGTCGCCCTTCAGCTTGCCCTCGAGCGCCTGCTTGGTACGGATGAACGCCACGCCGCCGCCCGGGACGATACCTTCCTCGACCGCCGCGCGCGTCGCATGCAGCGCGTCTTCAACGCGGGCCTTCTTCTCCTTCATCTCGACTTCGGTCGCGGCACCGACCTTGATCACCGCCACGCCACCGGCGAGCTTCGCCACGCGCTCCTGCAGCTTCTCCTTGTCGTAGTCGCTGGTCGCCTCGTCGATCTGCACGCGGATCTGCTTGACGCGGCCTTCGATCTGCTTCTTCTCGCCCGCACCGTCGATGATCGTCGTGTTCTCCTTCGCCGACTCGACTTTCTTCGCGCGGCCGAGATCCTTGAGCGTCGCGTTCTCGAGCTTGAGACCCAGCTCCTCGCTGATCACCGTGCCGCCCGTGAGGATCGCCATGTCTTCGAGCATCGCCTTGCGACGGTCGCCGAAGCCGGGCGCCTTGACGGCGACGGTCTTCAGGATGCCGCGGATGTTGTTCACCACCAGCGTGGCGAGCGCTTCGCCTTCCACTTCTTCGGCGATGATGAGCAGCGGCTTGCCCGCCTTCGCCACCTGCTCGAGGATCGGCAGGAGCTCGCGGATCGACGAGATTTTCTTGTCGTGCAGGAGGATGTACGGATCCTCGAGCACCGCGATCTGCTTCTCGGGATTGTTGATGAAGTAGGGCGAGAGGTAGCCGCGGTCGAACTGCATGCCCTCGACCAGATCGAGCTCGTTGTCGAGCGACTTGCCGTCCTCGACCGTGATCACGCCTTCCTTGCCGACCTTGTCCATGGCATCGGCGATGATCTTGCCGATGTTGGCGTCGGCGTTGGCCGAGATCGAGCCAACCTGGGCGATTTCCTTCGAGCTCGAGCACGGCTTGGAGATTTTTTTCAGCTCCTCGACCACGCCGATCACGGCCTTGTCGATGCCGCGCTTCAGATCCATCGGGTTCATGCCCGAGGCGACGAACTTCATGCCCTCGCGCACGATCGCCTGCGCAAGCACGGTCGCCGTGGTGGTGCCGTCGCCGGCGACGTCGGAGGTCTTGGAGGCGACTTCCTTCACCATCTGCGCGCCCATGTTCTCGAACTTGTCCTTCAGCTCGATCTCCTTCGCGACCGAGACGCCGTCTTTCGTGACGGTCGGTGCGCCGAACGAGCGCTCGAGCACGACGTTGCGGCCCTTCGGCCCCAACGTCACCTTCACCGCGTCGGCCAGGATGTTCAGGCCATGAACCATCTTGGCGCGCGCGCCTTCGTGGAAACGGACTTCTTTGGCTGGCATTGCTTCTCTCTCCTAACTAATGTGGGATTGCTTACGCGCCTTCGATGACGCCCATGATGTCTTCCTCGCGCATGACGAGGAGCTCGTCTCCCTTGACCTTCACGGTCTGCCCGGAGTACTTGCCGAAGAGAATCCTGTCGCCGACCTTCACATCGAGTGGAATCACTTTGCCGTCGTCATCCTTCTTGCCTTTGCCCACGGCTACGACTTCACCCTGGTCGGGTTTCTCGGCGGCGGTGTCCGGAATGACGATGCCCCCGGCCGATTTGCGCTCCTCTTCAATGCGCTTGACGATTACACGGTCATGCAACGGACGAATTTTCATGCGAACTCCCAATAAAAACGCTATGTCTTACAATGGGTTGCGATGATCCAACCCGCTGATCCCTGCGAGCGAAAGCTGCTTAGCACTCACCTCGGACGAGTGCTAATAATAGCGGCGACCCTCTGTTCTTTCAAGATTCACGGCCAAGATCTGCCCCGGCCGACCACCCAGGCGCTGCGCGCGGCCGGCATCCCGGCCTCCGCCGTCTCCGCCTGGGTGCAGGAGGTCGGCGCGGGGCGGCCGACCCTGGCGGTCCGGGCCGAGACGCCGCGCAATCCCGGCTCGGTGATGAAGCTCGTGACCACCTTTGCGGCCCTCGAGTTGCTCGGTCCCGCCTACCGTTGGAAGACCGAGGCCTATCTCGACGGCGAGGACCTGGTGCTGCGCGGCCGCGGTGACCCCAAGCTCAACTACGAGAGCTTCTGGATGCTGCTGCGGAACCTGCGCGGGCGGGGGCTGCGTGACCTGCGCGGCGACGTGGTGCTAGACCGCAGCTACTTCGGTTCGGCGCTATATAGCCCGTTCGACAGCGAGCCTTTCCGGCCGTACAACGTCACGCCGGACGCGCTGCTCGTCAACTTCAAGTCGCTGCGCTTCACGTTTATTCCGGAGCCCGACAACGGCGTGCGCGTCTACGCCGAACCGGCCTTGCCCGGGCTCGAAATCCTGAACAGCTTGAAGCTCGGCGCCGGCACCTGCCCAGACGGCAACCGCGCATTTCGCGATGTCATCCAGGCGCAGTTCCAGTCGCGGCCGCCGCGCGCGAGCTTCGTCGGCACCTACCCGCTGATGTGCGGCGAGCGGGAGCTGAACGTCGCCCTGCACGATCCGCGGGACTACGTCGCGGCGATGATCCGCCAGCTCTGGAGCGAGATGGGCGGCAGCTGGTCGGGCAATGTGCGCGAAGGCACGCTGTCGCCTTCGGCCCGGCTCATCTACGCGCACGAATCCGACCCGCTCGCCGAGATCGTGCGCGACATCAACAAGTATTCGAACAACGTGATGGCGCGGCAACTGTTCCTCACCGTCGGCGGTGAACTCGCCGGCCCGCCGGCGCGCGCCGAGGAAGCGGCGCGCGTCATCCGACAATGGCTGGCGGCGAAGAAAATCGACGCGCCCGAGGTGGTTCTGGAAAACGGCTCGGGGCTATCGCGGCTCGAGCGCATCAGCGCCCAGCATATGGGCGCGCTGCTGTTGGCCGCGTGGCGCAGCCCCGTCATGCCGGAGTTCGTGTCCTCGCTGCCCGTGGTCGCGGCCGACGGCACGATGCGCAAGCGTCTGAAAGGCGAGCGCATCGCCGGCAGTGCGCACATCAAGACCGGTCTTCTCTCGGATGCGCGCGCCATCGCCGGGTATGTGCTCGACCGGCAGGGCCGGCGCCAAGCGGTGGTGATGATCGCCAACCATGCGAATGCGCCGCAGGCCGACGCGGCGATGGATGCGCTGCTCGAGTGGGTCTACGAGTCGCCTACAGCCCCAACTCGGCCCATAACGAATCGACCTTCCGCTTCACGGCCTCGTCCATGACGATCGGACGCCCCCAGCGCCGCTCGGTCTCCCCGGGCCACTTGTTCGTCGCGTCGATGCCCATTTTCGAACCCAAACCAGCCACCGGGCTCGCAAAGTCGAGGTAGTCGATCGGCGTCCTCTCGGCGATGAGGACATCGCGCCCCGGATCGACGCGCGTCGTGAGCGCCCAAATAACCTCCTTCCAGTTGCGCACATCGATGTCGTCGTCGCAGACGATGATGAACTTCGTGTACATGAACTGCCGCAGATAGCTCCAGATGCCGAACATCACACGCTTGGCGTGTCCGGCGTATTGCTTGCGCATGCTGACCACGGCCAGGCGGTAGGAGCAGCCCTCCGGCGGCAAATAGAAGTCGATGATCTCGGGAAACTGCTTGACGAGCAGCGGCACGAAGAGCTCATTCAGCGCCATGCCGAGGATCGCGGGCTCGTCCGGCGGCTTGCCGGTATACGTCGAGTGGTAGATCGGCGAGCGGCGCATCGTTAGCCGCTCCACGGTGAGCACGGGAAAGCGCTCGGCCTCGTTGTAGTAGCCGGTGTGGTCGCCATGCGGCCCTTCGGCGGCCGTGTCGTCGCGCCGGATCACGCCCTCCAGCACGATCTCCGCAATTGCCGGAACTTGCAGCTCGCTCCCCAGGCACTTCGCCAATTCGGTGCGCGCACCGCGCAGGAGGCCCGCGAACTGGTACTCGCTTAACGTATCGGGCACGGGCGTCACCGCGGCGAGCATGGTCGCCGGATCAGCGCCCAGAGCGACGGCGGCCGGAAACGGCTCGTTGGAACTTTTCTGATGGTCCTGCCAATCAAGCGCGCCACCGCGATGCGCGAGCCAGCGCATGATGAGGCGGTTCGGCCCGATCACCTGCTGGCGGTAGATACCGAGGTTCTGCCGCTTCTTGTGCGGCCCACGCGTCACCGTCAGGCCCCAGGTGATGAGCGGGCCGGCATCGCCCGGCCAGCAGGTCTGCACCGGCAGCGCGCCGAGATCGACCTCTCGCCCTTCGTGAACGAGCTCCTGGCACGGCGGCGAGGAGCGCTCCTTAGGCGCCATGTCGAGCACGCGCCTGAAGACCGGAAACTTGTTCCAGAGATCGCGCAAGCCGCTCGGCGGCTCCGGCTCCTTGAGATACGCGAGCAGCTTTCCCACCTCGCGCAGCTCCGCCACGCCGCTCGCGCCCATGGCGGCGGCCACCCGGCTCACCGTGCCAAAGAGATTGGCAAGCACCGGCATGTCGTAGCCAGCCGGGCGCTCGAAGAGGAGGGCCGGGCCGCCCGCGCGCAGCACGCGATCGGCTATCTCGGTCATCTCGAGATGCGGCGATACCCGCGCGGCGATGCGCTTCAGTTCGCCGCGCGCCTCAAGCTGCGCCAAGAATTCACGCAGGTCGCGGTAGCTCACCGCGAGCTGGCGAGCACGCGCTCGGCGGCGATCTCGGCGAAGTCGAGAAGCAGCGTGTCGCGCCCGCGCACCGAGTACGAGCGCTCCGAGCCGGCGAGAAGCACCGTCAGCGTCGTCGAGCCGCGCCAGCCGAGCACGCCCAGCGCCACCCCACCCAGCGCGGCGGCCAGCGCAACCGCCGGGAGGAGCGCAGCGATCACCTCGATGAAGCGAAACAGGCTGTAGAGCGCGCGGCCGACCCCCTGGCCGCTCGACATCATCTCTTGTGCCGCCTCGTGCGCGACGTGGCCGAGCGGCGCCGCAATGGCGAACAGCAGCAACGCGACTATAAGGAACGCGACGCCCCATCCCAGCTGGCGCGCGTTGCGCTCAAAAGCGACCTTGATCGCCGTGACGCGCGCGAGCGGCACAGTCTCAAGCTGGGAGTCGCTGCGATGGACGAGCGAGCGCGGATAGAGCGTGAGGTGCGAGCCGCGTTGCAGCCCGCTCGTGAAATCGAAGCGGGTGAGCGCGGCCTGGGCCTCGTCGTTCATGCGACGGCGAAGCTCGCGACGATGCCGGCGAAGATCGCCGCGCCTACCCAGTTGTTGTGGCGAAAGGCCCTGAAGCAGCCTTCGCGCGTGCGCCCGCGGATCAGCGTCCAGTGATAGAGCATCATGGCGGCAGCGAGTGCGAGCCCGGCGTAGTACGGCGCGCCGAGCTCGGCGCGAACGCCAAGAAGCGTGAGCAGCGTGAGCATGACGACGTAGCTCGCCATCACCGCCGCGACGTCCCACTCACCGAGCGTAAGTGCGGAGGTGCGGATGCCAAGCTTCGCATCGTCGTCGCGGTCGACCATGGCGTACTCCGTGTCGTAGGCGAAGGCGTAGCAGATGTTAGCCGCGAGAAGCAGCCAGCAGTCCGCAGGCAACCGATTCTGGACCGACGCGTAGGCCATGGGGATACCGAAACCGAAGGCGACGCCGAGATAGAGCTGCGGCAGGGCAAAGAAGCGCTTGGTGAAGGGATAGGTCGCGGCGATGGCGAGCCCGGCAAAGGAGAGCACGATCGCCAAACGGTTGAGGAAGAGCACCAAGCCGAACGCGGCGGCGGCCAGCGCCGCGGCGAGCGCGAGCGCCTCCCACGGCGCGATCTCGCGAGCGGCGAGCGGCCGCGCGCGCGTGCGCTCGACATGCGGGTCGAACTCGCGGTCGGCGTAATCGTTGATGGCGCAGCCCGCCGAGCGCATGAGTAGCGTGCCGAGGAGAAAAATGAGGACGATGGCGGCGCTCGGACGGCCCTCCGCCGCAAGCCACACCGCCCAGAGCGTCGGCCAGAGCAGCAGCAGCGTGCCAATCGGCTTGTCGAGGCGGATGAGACGCTCGTAGGCGTCGAGGCGCCTTGCGATGAACGCCAGGTCCACGCAGCTAGGATAACTCACGCTTGCGTAAGATCCCTGCGGCTGCCGAGCCATCGCTCGACATGCGCGCGCGCGGCGGCGGCATGGCGCGCCAGCATTTCGCCCGCCGCCTCAAGCGCCTGCTCGACAAGCTCGCGATCGCGCTCGAGATCGGCAAAGCGCAACAGCGGCTCGCCGCTTTGCCGCTCGCCGAGATACTCCCCCGGCCCTCGCAGCTCGAGGTCGCGCTGCGCAATCTCGAAGCCGTTCGTGCTCTCGTAGATCACCTTGAGCCGTGCGCGCGCCGGCTCCGAGAGCGGCTCGCCGTAGAGCAGGATGCAGACGCTCTCGCGCGTGCCTCGGCCGATGCGGCCTCGCAGCTGATGCAATTGCGCAAGGCCGAAGCGCTCGGCGCTTTCGATGACCATCAGCGACGCGTTCGGCACGTCGACGCCCACCTCGATGACCGTGGTGCAGACCAGGAGGTCGATGCGGCCGGCGACGAAATCGGCCATCACGGCCGCCTTCTCGGCGGGGGGCAGACGCCCATGCAGCAGGCCGATGCGCAGATCGTTTAGCTCCTTTGCAAGAAGCGCATGGGTCTCGACCGTCGTCTGCACGTCGCCTTCCTTCGATTCCTCGATCACCGGGCACACCCAATAGACCTGCTGCTTCTCCGCGCACGCGGCGCGAATGCGCGCGAGGAGCTCGCCGCGCCGCGTCGCCGAGAAAAGGCGCGTGGTAACGGGCCGTCGGCCCGGCGGCAGCTCGTCGATCACAGAGACATCGAGGTCGGCAAAGTAGGTCATGGACAACGTCCGAGGGATCGGGGTGGCGCTCATCATGAGCTGGTGCGGCACCGTAGCGTCGCCTTTGCGCCGCAGCGTCAGCCGCTGCTGCACGCCGAAGCGATGCTGCTCATCGACCACCGCCAAGCCCAGGCGCGCGAACTCCACGCCTTTTTGCACGAGCGCATGCGTGCCGATGGCGATGTTCGCTTCGCCGGAGGCGATGGCGGCGAGCGCTTGCTTGCGCTCTCTCGCCGAGAGCGAGCCGTGCAGCCATGCGATGCGAACGCCCAATGGCGCAAGCCATTCGCCGAACTTGCGCGCGTGCTGCTCGGACAGGATCTCCGTCGGCGCCATCACCGCGGCCTGGTGATCGGAGTCCGCCGCCGCGAGGCAGGCGATCGCGGCGACGATGGTCTTGCCGCTGCCGACGTCGCCCTGCAATAGCCGTTGCATCGGGTGCGGCTCCACGAGGTCGCGCAGCACCTCGTTCATCGCCCGTGTCTGCGCGCGCGTGAGCTTGAACGGCAGCTGTTGGGCGAAAGCGCGCAGCAGCCGACCATCGGCGCGCAGCACCGGCGCCTTGCGGCGCCGGCGATTGCGATAGGCGAAACGCAGTGATAGCTGCTGGGCGAGGAGCTCATCGAACTTCACCCGGCGCCACGCGGGGTGACTGCGCTCGACGAGCGCGGCGGCATCGACGCCCGGCGGCGGCCGGTGCAGCAAGCGCACCGACTCGTCGAGCGGCGGCAGCGCGTAACGCTCGCGCAACTCGCCCGGCACGGTGTCGTCTAAGGGCCCAGAGTCGAGCGCTTCGAGCACCTTGGCTCGGAGCCGCGCCTGCGGCACGCCGGCGCTCGTGGGATAGATCGGCGTCAGCGCGTCGGGCAGCGGCTCATCGTCCTCGACGATGCGATAGCGAGGATGCGCCATCTCGACGCCGAACCAGCCGCCGCGGATCTCGCCGAAAGCGCGCACCTTGAGGCCCTCTTCGGCAGCCCGCTGGAACTGCTTCAGCTGGCTGCCGTAGAAGTTGAAGAAGCGCAGGACCACGCCGTCGGCGCGCACGACCAGCTGGCGCCGCGGCCGGAAGGCGATCTCGGCCCGCTGCACGCGCGCCTCGATCAGCACGGGTTTGCCCGCCGGCGCGTGCTCGGGCGCGGTGAGGTGGGTCTCGTCCTCGTAGCGGTGCGGCAGGTGCAGCACAAAGTCGAAGCGCGAGCGCAGCCCGAGCTTCGCGAGCGACGCGCTCTTCACCCCGCCTGCAGGATGGCGTCGATCTCGACCAGCGCGCCGCGTGGCAGTCCGGCGACGCCGACGGCGGCGCGCGACGGATATGGCTCGCGCACGTACTGAGCCATGATCTCGTTCACGCGCGCGAAGTGCGCAAGGTCCGTCAGGTAAACAGTCATGCGCACGCAATGCTCGAGGCCGAGCCCTGCGGCGGCAGCGATTGCCGCGAGGTTGCGGAACACGCGATGCGTCTGGCCCTCGATGCCCTCGGCGAGCTGCATCGTCGCCGGATCGAGGCCGATCTGGCCAGAGACGTAGAGCGTGTCGCCCGCGCGCACCGCCTGCGAATAGGTGCCGATCGCTTCGGGCGCGTCACGCGTATGGATCGCAGTCTTCATGCGGGTTATCTTAGCCCAATGATTTCGAGCCTAGAGAAGCTGCTCGGCACGCCGCGCGACGGCGCGCTCTTGCGCTATTCGCTCGGGCTCGAATATGCCAAGGCGGGCGATACGGCGCGCGCCGCGCAGTACCTGCGTGATGCAGTGGAGCGCGACCCGCTTTACTCGGCCGCGTGGAAGGCGCTAGGCAAAGCGCTCGCCGACGCCGGTCAGAACGGCGAGGCGCGCGAAGCGTATCGGCGCGGCATCGAGGCGGCGCGCAAGAAGGGCGACCGCCAGGCGGAAAAGGAAATGACCGTCTTTATGAAACGGCTGGAAAAAGCTGCGCGAGCGCCAGGGAAAGACCGGCAATAAAGCTTTCCTTGCCGACCAGCGCATCGGCGCCGGCGCGCTTCGCCGCGGCGAGAGTCGCTGGCGTGTGGAAGAGCGCAAGCGCGACGATGGCCGGCGCCGAAGGCGCCGCCTTGACCTGCTGCACGAGCTCAAGACCGCGCTTGCGGCCGAGGCCCAGGTCGAGCAACAGTACGTCGGGCGCGGCCGATTCGACGAGGGCGAGCGTCTGCGGCGGCGTGCTGGCGATTCCGGCGAGCATGAAACCCGGAAGCGTGGCGATGTGATTGGCGGCGGCAGCGAGAAACGCGGGACTGTCGTCCGCGATCGCGACCTTGCGTGGGCGGGAGGCTTCTTCCATAAGGACGCGAGAATAGAAGAGCGCGTGCGCGCCGCGTATCGGGGCGTTCACGGAGCGAGCCTCGAAATACCTGAGGAATGGTTAGAACTTGTCAGCCGTCAGGCGGGACGAGCCCCGTGCGCAGCGCGTAGCGCACCAGCCCGGCGACATCGCGAATGCCAAGCCGGTCCATGATCTGCGCGCGATGCGTCTCCACCGTCTTCACCGAGAGGTTCAGCAGGAAAGCGATTTCCTTGGTGCTCTTGCCGCCGGCGACGAGCCGCAGCACTTCGCGCTGGCGCGCAGTGAGCACTTCCGGCGTCGCATCGCCGCCGGTGCGGTGCACGTAGCCCTCGACCACCTGACGCGACACCGCAGGGCTCAACCAGCTCTCGCCGCGCATTACGCTCCTCAGCGCGAGCTCGAGCTCGCCGGTGGCCGCGTCCTTCAGTAGATAACCGGCAGCCCCCGCCCGCAGGGCCTGCAGCACGTACTCTTCGCCCGAGTGCATGGAAAGAATTACAACGCGCACCGACGGTACCCGCTCGCGCATCAGGGCTGCCGTTTCGAGGCCGGTGATGCCTTTCATGGCAATGTCCATCAGCACCACGTCGGGTTGCTCGCGCAACGCGAGCTCCAGCGCTTCCTCGCCGCTCGAGGCCTCGCCGACGACCAGAACGTCCGCCATCGCACCAAGGAGCGACCGGATGCCCGCCCGCACAAGAGCGTGATCGTCCGCTAGGAGCACGCGGATGGTCATGCGGCCTCGCTGGCGCGCCGAGGCACCGGAAAGGTGGCAAGGACAGTCGTCCCGTGTCCCGGCGCCGCGCGCAGCTCGAAGGTGCCGCCGGCGAGCGCAATGCGCTCCTCCATGCCGACGAGGCCGAGGCTGCCGCCGCTCGCGGCGCGCCGGCGCGCCGCATCGAGATCGAAGCCCCGACCATCGTCGCGCACCGAGAGCGCGAGTCGCCCGCCGGTTGTGAAGAGCCGCACCCAGAGATTATGGGCACGGGCATGCCGCAGCACGTTATTGATTGCTTCCTGCGCCACGCGAAAGCACGCCGTTTCGGTATCCGCCTCGAGCTCATGCGGAGCCTCCGCGGCATCGAAGTGAGGCGAAATGCCAGCGACGCTCGCCTGGCGGTCCAGGTGCGAGCGCAGCGCCGCCGCAAGCCCGAGGTCATCGAGCTGTGGCGGCCTGAGACTGAGCGACAGCTGCCGCACGCGCTCGAGCGTGTGCTGCACGGTGTCGACGCCTTCGCTGACGCGCGCACGCAGCGCCGGGTCGGCGATGCGCTGCAGGGATTCGAGCTGGATCTTGAGCGCGGTGAGCGCCTGGCCGATGTCGTCGTGCAGGTCGCGCGCGAGGCGGCCACGCTCCTCTTCCTGCACCTCGAGCAGCCGGCGCGAGAGCGCCCGCAGCCGCTCGTGCGAAAGCTCGAGCTCCTTGTTCATGCGCTGAAGCGTTTCCTGCGTGCGCAATCGCTCGGTGATGTCGTTGATCACCACGAGCCGCGCCTTGCGGCCTCGCCAGCTCACGAGGTGGGCGATGCCATCGATGTCGAGCGGCGCGCCATTCTTGTGCTGGTGGCGAAAAACGCCGCGGTAGATGGAGCCTCCGGGCTCGTTGCGGATGAAGTCGCGGCGCTCGTCGGGCCTGCGCAAGTCGCCCAGGCTCAGGCGCAGGAACTCGTCGCGCCCATAACCATAGAGGACCAGCGCGGCATCGTTGACCGCGAGGAAGCCGAGCGTCTCGTCGTCGAGTACCCACATTGGCAGCGGGCTCGCCTCGAATAGCATGCGGTATCGGCCGCCATGCGGATCGATGCGGTCGACCAGCCGCTGCAGCCGGGCCGCCAAGGGGCGAAGCGCGCTCATGGCGGCGCAATGGTACCGCTGGCACGCGAGTTGCGAAGAACGCGCTCATGAATCGGGGTGGCTCCTGAGAAACAGCTACACGCAACTCGCCGCGTTGCCGGCCGCGGCGGCGCGCGCGGCCGGCTTAAGGTATGTCACGGACCGCGGGCCGGGCATCGGCCGGCGCCGCACTGGCAGCGCATTTCGCTATATCGCGCCGGGCGGCAAGCCAATCCGCGATGCTGAGACGATCTCGCGCATTCGTGCGCTCGCCATTCCACCCGCATGGACGGACGTGTGGATCTGCCCGCTCGAAGATGGACACCTGCAGGCCGTCGGGCGCGACGCGCGTGGCCGCAAGCAGTACCTTTACCACACACGCTGGCGCGAAGTGCGCGACGAAGCGAAATATGGCCGCCTTGGCGCTTTCGGCCGCGCGCTGCCGCGCATTCGCCGACGCGTGGCGCGCGATCTTGTGCGGTCTGGGTTGCCACGCGACAAGGTCCTCGCCACTGTAGTACGGCTGCTTGAGAGCACGTTCATCCGCATCGGCAATGCCGAATATGCGCGCGAAAACGATTCATTCGGCCTCACCACGCTGCGCGAGCGCCAGGTGCGCGTCGAAGGCTCGCAGCTTCGCTTCAAGTTCCGCGGCAAGAGCGGCGTCCCGCACGAAGTCGCGCTCAACGATGCGCGCCTCGCGCGCATCGTGCGACGCATGCAGGAGCTGCCGGGCGAAGAGCTCTTCCAGTACATCGACGACGACGGCGACACGCGCGCCATCGAGTCTGCTGACGTGAACGAGTATTTGCGCTCCATCGCAGGCGACGATTTCACGAGCAAGGATTTCCGCACCTGGGCCGGCACGCTCCTCTGCGCGCGCGCGCTGTCGGCGCTGCCGCCGCCGCGCTCACCGACTGCGGGTGGGCGCGACATCAAGCGAGCAGTCGAAGCGGCGTCGCAGATGCTGCGCAATACGCCGGCCGTCTGCCGCAAGTGCTACATCCACCCGCGGGTCTTCGAGAGCTATTTGAGCGGGCGGTTGCCGGTGGCGATGCGCGGCCGTGCGGAAGAGGCGGCGCTTATTCGTCTGCTCGAGAGCCGCGCGAATGGCTCAACTGAGCGCGCGCTGGCCAAGCCGGCGGTACGGGCACGCAGATTGCGGCTCGCTCGTCGTCATGCGCCCATTCGTCGCACCCATCGCCGTGCTCCTTACCGGAGCCACGACGGCCTGCGCGCATAACAATGACGCGCCGGTCGTGCGCGTGGGCTCCGGGGGCGACGGCGACAACGTAGGCGCCCGCGAGGCGGGACGCGCCGCCGGCGCTGGCGGCTCGCATGCGCCTGGCAGCACCGGTCTTGGTGCTGGGACGATGGGCGTCGAAAGCGCAGCACGTGTGGGTTCGGCGCGCTAAGACATGAGCGCTCGCCTCGCCCTTGCAGTGACGCTCGCAGCGGCGGCGGGTCTTGCGCTCGCGGAAGGCCCCGGCACGCGCCTTCGCACGACAGCCGAGGTCCCGCAGTCCACGACACCTGCCACGCCGCAGGCAAAGGAGTCAGGGCCGTCCTGCGACCGTCTGAGCGGCGAGCGGCGCGATCGCTGTCTCGCGGAACTGAGGCAGGCAGGAATAGAGCGGCGCCCGAGCGGACCGGAGGCGACCGGCATGGCTTCGGGCGCCGGCAGCAGTGCAACGACCGGCACCACCGGCGGCGCGAGCGTCGGGCCGAGTGCACCGCGCTAGCGGCACGCGGCTTGCCGCGGTCCAGATGCAGTCCGGCTTTTCACCACAAAAGGAGCATTCATGAAACTGAAAACGTTAGTCGGCGCGACGGCGGCGGCGCTATTCGCAATGGCGGCGGTCGCGCAAAGCCCGAGCGGCAGCACGAGTAGTGGCAGCGCCGGCTCCCCGAGCGCCGGCAGCTCACCCAGCGTCGGCAGCCCTACCAGCCCCGGAAGCACGGGCGGTCTGGGCAGTCCGAGCAGCCCTGCCGGCACGCCCGGCAGCACCATCGGCGGCAGCGGTACCGGCACCGGCAGCACGACTGGCTTGGGCGGCAGTACAAGCGGTGCAGGCACGAGCGGCGGCAGCCAGCGTTGCGCAGCGCTCACGGGTCTTGACCGCGACCGTTGCCTGCGCGATGAGGGCGGCTCGGGCGCGGGCAGCAGCGCGAGCGGCATGGGCAGCGGCGCAGCCGGCTCTGGTGGCGGCGCGATCGGCGGTGGCGCGCCCGGCTCGAGCGGCACGCTCGGCGGCGGCTCACTCGGCGGCGGCGGGCTCGGCGGCGGCACCGGCGCCGGCACGAGCGGCGGCACGGGCGGCGCGTCCTCCAGCGGCACCGGCGGCGGCAAGTAGGCCGACACGTAATGTGCAACGGGCCGCGCGAGCGGCCCGTTTCATTTCAATATCTGGTGGAGTGGAGGAGGATCGAACTCCCGACCTTCGCATTGCGAACGCGACGCTCTCCCAGCTGAGCTACCACCCCTCGGAGAGCCGCGCATTCTACCGGAACGGTTGGGGGGCGGGCTATCATCGCCGCTTCCGCGTCCCGAGGTAAATCCATGCAGATCGCTCCCCCTTTTGGCTATAAGGAAGTCGTTCCATTGCTCAAGAACCAGAAAGTGCGCCTGCTCGCGCCTGGCGAAATGCCGGAGTTCGTTCAGCATGGCAACGCCATCCCGATCAGCCTGACCGAATTCCAGCCCGTGCTGCGCGACTATCCGATCGTGTTCACCGCTGGACCGGGCACGCAGTCCTTCGCGCCGGTGGCCGTCCTCGGTCTCACACAAGGCGAGAACCTGTTCTATCAGGACGGCAATTGGGCGAGCGGCGTTTATATCCCCGCTTACGCCCGCCGCTATCCGTTTTGCATGGCGAAGGTGCATGTCAACAAAGAAGAGCAGAAAAACCGCCTGATCTGCGTGGAAAAGACCCACGTGGACGAAAACGGCGAACCGCTTTTCGATCTAGAGGGAAAACCGAACGCCAAGTGGCAAGACCTCGAGCGGCTGCTCGGCGAATACGAAGCCGATCTCGAGCGAAGCCGGGAGATGTGCTCGATTCTCGCCGACCACGGCCTGTTTGAGCCTTTCACCATGCAGGCGAACTTCCGCGCCGAAGGCGCGAAGCCGCTGCAGATCACCGGCATGTACCGCGTGGTGGAGAAGAACCTCGAAGAGATGAACGCGGCACAGCTCAAGAACCTAATGCGCAAGGGCATCCTGCCGCGCATCTATATGCATCTCCTGTCGCTCGAAAATTTCGGGCGACTTCTCGACCGTCGCGCGGCGCGAAAACCCAACTAGGCGCGTGGCCGCCAGGCGGCGCGCCCGTCGCGCTCCAGCCGCTCCATCGGCACGCGGCCGCCGCAGGATGGGCAACGCAGGAAATAACCCCCATCGTCGTTTTGGACCTTTGGGCTTTCCGGCGTCGCCACGATCACGGCATCTTCGAGCGAGGTCGCGCTATAGAGCGGCTTGCCGCATCGCGGGCAAGGCACATCATGCGTGGGCAGCATGCGTGCGCCGTAGCAACCGGTATGCCGCGTACTACCCCAAGAGCGCCTACGGGAGCGCTCGCGTCTCCGAGGAGATCCGGCCCTCGGTCAACGCGACGGGGCCAGGTCAAAGCGTGACCTCGGGACTGCGAGCTCTGCTCGCGTGGCATGCCGGTAGGCTGCATACGCACTGCGCCCTTCGCATGCGGAAGCGGCGACGCTCTACTAATAAAAACGGCGCCCGTTGCTCGGTGAAGCCCGAAAAAATTTCTTGCAAGCATTTACGGCACCCACCGCCGTACGAATCACTCTGGTGAGGAAGTGTTAGCCGAACTGAGGTTTTGTAAGGATCCGGCCGGTGATGCGCTCGCTCTGGAAGAATGGGTCGACTGCTTTCATCCGGAGGTTGAATGAACGCTTGCTCCGCTTCGGTGATGAAGTCCAAACACGCTAAACGGCGTGCGCTCCTTGCCGTGTTTGCATCCCTGCCCTTCGCTAAGGCGAGGAGCGCCTCACCCCGGCCTGACAGTGCGCTGGTCGAGCGGATCGCAAGCCGGTATCGCGTCGCGCCTTCTGCGGTCGAGCGGGTTATCGCGCTGGCAGAAAGACACTTTCCCCTGGACCCGGCTCTGTTGCTCGCGATTGTTGGCGTGGAATCGTCGTGGCGGCCTTGGGCTGTCGGTACGGTCGGAGAAGTTGGACTGTGCCAAGTAAGGCCAGACCTTCATGGCGCGACTGCGACTGAACTCGCCGACCCAGCCGTCAACGTTCGCGTTGCCGCAAGCGTTCTGCGCCGATGCCTAAAACGCGCCAACGGCGATATGGCCGGCGCTGTTTCTCGGTATAACGGCCGAGGCGAGGCAGCTGACGTTTACGCGGCGCGCGTGCTTGAGGAGCGTGCGAGGCTCGTAACGGTGGAGCTGTAGGCCGTAAGGTTTTGCCTGACCGCACTGTAGACGGTATTTACAGTCCTTCAATATCCGTCGTGGTCTTCCAACAGGGCCACCCAAGAATTGCAAGAAGGCTGGTCCTTTGGTTAACGCGCTGCTCTTCGCCTGCACACTTCAAATGCTGCTACGACCGGAGGGCACATGGAGAAGACCGAGAACTCTTACTCAGGTGTGACTGGCAAAGTACAGCAACCGGCAGCATCGGCACTCGGGCGCTTTGATCAGCCGCCCACTGCTGAGGAAGCCAAGGCCATGCAACGTGACATCATCGCCGCGGTGATCGGCCTTCTCTGCGTACTCGGAGCAATAGGCTGGGCGCTAACGCTGTAGAAGGCAGCGTGCACCGCGCGAAGCCGGGTTAGGTGACACGCTGCGTCACGCTGTCGCTTAGTTCTACGCAATCCCGCAGGCCTGTTTGACGGCGCTTCCCATGGATGTGCGTACGTCACATTCCTGGAGTGGCGCCCGACATTTCGTCCGCTCGATGCCATTTTTTAGACTGCTCATCACGCACTTCGAGGAAACGCGGATGAAAACGGCAAATGGCATGGAACGCATCAGCGCTGCGGTCGCCGCCGCAGCAGTGAGTTTCGCGCTCGTCTGGACGATTGCCGGCTATGCCTACCCGGAAACGATCGACACCTGGCTCGCGCACCTGCCGGCCAAACTGTCCTTCTTGGCAGCACCCCGTCTGCCTGTCAGGTTGTCTTTCGCAGAGCTGAAATTCCTGGCTGCGTGGCTCACCGCGCTTGTCTGATCCCGAGCTCACCTGCTTTACCTAGAAACGAGATCGGTCATGCCGGAAAGCAGCCAGCGGCGGCTGTTGGAGCAGGCAGTGAAATCGCTGGGGCGCAAAGAACTCGCGGCCGCTCTGAAAGTTTCGGAGGAGACCCTTGACCGGTGGGTCAAAGGAGAGGCGCCGATGCCGCTGCTTCCGCTCGCACGCGCCCTGGGGAAACTCGGGACCAAGACGCAAACGTAGGCCTGCGGTCCAAGAGGGCAATGGCCGCTTGGTCGGCATGCGGCAACCAGAATGGGCCGGGTTGGATTCGAACCAACGACCAAGGGATTATGAGTCCCCTGCTCTAACCGGCTGAGCTACCGGCCCGTTACCGCCATATAAACAAAAAGGCCGCATTTCGCGGCCTTTTTTGTTTTGCGCCTTTCTTAGCCCTCCTGATCGAGGAAGCTCTTCAGCCGCTCGCTCCTCGACGGATGGCGCAGCTTGCGCAGCGCCTTGGCCTCGATCTGGCGTATGCGCTCGCGCGTCACATCGAACTGCTTGCCCACCTCCTCGAGCGTATGGTCGGTGGACATTTCGATGCCGAAGCGCATACGCAGGACTTTCGCTTCTCTCGGCGTCAGCGTATCCAGCACCTCTTTCGTGACGTCGCGCAGACTGGCAAACGTCGCCGCGTCGGAGGGCGCGAGGGTCGACTGGTCCTCGATGAAGTCGCCTAGGTGGGAATCGTCGTCGTCGCCGATCGGCGTTTCCATCGAGATCGGCTCCTTGGAGATTTTCAGGATTTTCCGGATCTTCTCCTCGGGCATCTCCATCCGCTGCGCGAGCGTCGCCGGGTCGGGCTCCTGGCCGGTCTCCTGCAGGATCTGGCGCGAGATGCGGTTCATCTTGTTGATCGTCTCGATCATGTGCACCGGGATGCGGATGGTGCGCGCCTGGTCGGCGATCGAGCGCGTAATCGCCTGCCGGATCCACCACGTGGCGTAGGTCGAGAACTTGTAGCCGCGGCGGTATTCGAACTTGTCGACCGCCTTCATGAGGCCGATGTTGCCCTCCTGGATGAGGTCGAGGAACTGAAGGCCGCGGTTGGTGTACTTCTTGGCGATCGAGATCACGAGGCGCAGGTTCGCCTCGGTCATCTCGCGTTTGGCGCGGCGCGCCTTCGCCTCGCCGGTCGACATCTGCTTGTTGATCTCTTTCAGGTCGCGGATCGGAATGCCGATCTTCTGCTGCACCGTCTGGATCTTCGAAAGGAGCTCGAGAATCGACGGCTCGACGCGCACCAGCGCCTCGGACCACGGCTGCCCGGAGTGGATCTCGGTCGTCAGCCAGCGCTTGGAGCCCTCGGTGCCGGCAAATACCTTGATGAAGTGCGCGCGCGGCATCTGCGCCTTATCCACCGAGATATCGTGGATCTCGCGCTCGTGGCGACGGATTTCGTCCACCAGGCTGCGCACGCTGTCGGAAAGTCGCTCGACCGTACGCGCGGTGAAGCGGATAGTCATCAGCTCGTTCGAGATCTGGTCGCGAACGCGCAGGTAGTCCTTGTCCTTGGAGCCCTTGTGCTCCAGCGCTTTCAGCAGCTTCTCGAAGAGCTTGCGGATGCGAGTGAACTTCTCGAGTGCCTCGCCTTTCAGCTTGAGCAGGCTCGCCGACTGTGCCGCGTCCGCGGCTTCTTCGTCCTCGGCTTCCTCTTCCTCGATCTCCGCCTCTTCGTCTTCCGGCGTCGCTTCGGCGCGCTTCGGATCGAAATCATCCTTGGCGTTGGGATCGATCAGCCCATCGACCACCTCGTCGATGCGCATCTCCTCCTTCTCGACCTTTTCCGCGAGATCCAGAATTTCGCGCACGGTCGTCGGGCAGGCGCTGATCGCCTGGATCATGTGGCGCAGGCCTTCCTCGATCCGCTTGGCGATCTCGATCTCGCCTTCACGCGTCAAGAGCTCGACCGAGCCCATCTCGCGCATATACATGCGCACCGGATCGGTGGTGCGGCCGAATTCCGAATCGACCGTGGAAAGGGCGGCCTCGGCCTGCTCCTCGACATCCTCGTCGGGCTGCGCGACCGGCGTGCCCTCGGCGGCGATCAGCAGCTGCTCCTGGTCGGGCGCCTGGTCGTAGACCTGGATGCCCATGTCGCCGAACGTGGAGATGATCGCCTCGATCTGCTCGGCGTCGACCAGGTCGTCGGGCAGGTGGTCGTTGATCTCGGAGTACGTGAGGAAGCCGCGCTCCTTGCCGAGCTTGATCAGGTTCTTGAGACGCGTGCGCCGGGTCTCGGCGTCCTCCTTCGGCATCTCCGCCGGGATCAGCCACGCGTCCTTGCCGCTACGACGGCCACGCTTGCCCTTGACCTTGACCTCGGCGACTTTGGCTTCCAGGAGCTCGAGCGCCTGCTTCGCGCTCTTGATGGGTGCCTTCGGCCCTTTGGCCTTGTCGTCGGGCTTGGCGGCAAGCGGCTTGGCGGCGGCGCCCTTCGCTACGGGCGTAAGGCGGCGAGCACGCTCGGCGTGCTTACGCAGCGCTTTCTTCGGTGGCCGCGCCTTAGGGGCGTGACGCTTCAGGGCACGGACGATCCGCGCCTTTTTCTTCGCTGCCTGGACTTTCTTTACCTTGGATTTGCGCTTCGCCTGCGCCATGGGTCCCCCGACCTGAAACCTTGTTGCTGACCGCGGAAAAAAGAACCGCGCATTATAGTTGACCACTCAAGGGCTTGGAAGTGCCCCTTGGAGTCTTTTGTAGGCCAAATTTTTTTCCTGCCATGCGATCTGCTGCTCGCGCGAGTTGAGTCCGCCGGCGCGCAGCTCGTCCAACTCCTTCTTGCGCCGTGCCAAATCGAGCTTGACGAGCGCCTCGCCGAATTCCGTCTCGGCTTCCCGGGCGCTGAAGCGGATTTCCTCCCCATACTTATGGGCGCGCAGCACGATTTCCAGTGCGGGATGACCCTGCAGGCGGTCGAGCAGCACGCCGAGCGTCGGCTCCTCCTCGAACTCGCGGCAGGCGTCGCGGATCGCGAGCAGCGCCTTCGACTCCGCGCGCTCGGGCGCGAGCACCGCGGGGTCGATATGCTCCACGAGCGACAGGTTGCAGAGCACGCTGTAGAGCAAGCTCCATTCCGGGCTGTCCGGCGCCGTGTAACGAAGGCGTGCCGGCGCCGGACGCGTGTAGCGAGTCCGTCCCGGCAGCTCGAGCAGCCGGTCGATTTCCCCTTCCGCCACGCGCGCGAGCTCGGCGATCTCGTTCACCAACTGCAGCCTCAGGGCCGGCGCCGTCACCTTCTGCACATGCGGCTTGGCGATCGAGATGAAGCGCGAGCGCCCCTCGGCGCTCGCCAGGTCGCATTCGGCGCGTAGCTGGGCGATCAAGAACTGGCTGAGGGTCTCGGCCTCGCGCAGCTTTCGCTGCCAGCCCTCCTTGCCGTGCTTGCGCACGTAGGTGTCCGGATCGTCGCTCTCGGGCAGGAAAAGGAAGCGTATCGGCTTGTGATCCGGCGCGAGCGGCAGGCTCACTTCGAGCGCGCGCCAGGCGGCCTTGCGGCCTGCCGCATCGCCATCGAAGCAGAAGACGATCTCCTCGGCGAGGCGCAGCAGCTTCCCGACATGCACCGGCGTCGTTGCCGTCCCTAGCGTCGCCACGGCATTCGCTACCTCGTGCTGCGCGAGCGCTACGACGTCCATGTAACCTTCGACGACCAGCACATGCCCCGCGGAGCGGATCGCATCGCGGGCATGAGGCAGCCCGTAGAGCTCGCGCCCCTTTTCGAAGAGCGGCGTCTCAGGCGAATTGAGGTACTTCGGTTCGCCCTCGCCGATCACCCTGCCGCCAAAGCCGATGACCGCGCCGCGGGCGTTGAAGATCGGAAACATCACCCGGTCGCGAAACCGGTCGTAGCGCTTGCCTTCGTTCTGGATCACGAGGCCCGCCTCGACGAGCGCCGCGTTCTCGTATTGCGGGAAGGCGGCTTTCAACCCCTGCCAGTCGTCGGGCGCGCAGCCCATGCGAAAGCGCGCCGCGATCTCCCCGGTCAGGCCGCGCCCCTTGAGGTAGGCGATCGCGCGCGGCGATTTCTTCAGCTCACCGCGATAGAACTCCATCGCCTTCTCCATGAGCGCATAAAGATCGGTCTCGCGCTCCTTGCGCTGCGCCTGTTCCGGCGTCATCGGCCGCTCGTCGGGCACCGGCATGCCGACGGAAGCCGCGAGTTCCTTGACCGCATCGATGTAGCCGAGGGTGGAGTAAGCCATCAGGAAGCCGATGGCGTTGCCGTGCGCGCCGCAGCCGAAGCAGTGATAGAACTGCTTCGCCGGGCTGACCGTGAAGGACGGCGTCTTCTCGTTGTGGAAGGGGCAGAGCCCCAGATAGTTCGCGCCGCCCTTCTTGAGCTGCACGTAGCGCGAAACGACGTCGACGATGTCGACGCGGTTAAGGAGGTCCTGCTTGAATGACTCCGGAATCAACTGGCGCCCATTTTCCCGCGGAAATGGGGTCTGTCCCTGTCTTCAGCCGCCGAGGCGAACCTTGGCGAGTGTCGAGACCTTGCCCATGTCGGCCTTGCCCGCAAGCTTCCCCTTGAGCGCGCCCATCACCTTGCCCATGTCCTTCGCGCCGCTCGCGCCGATGGCGGAAACCACCGCATCGATTTCCTTCTGGATTTCGGCGTCGCTCATCTGCGCCGGCTGGTAGGCGGACAGCACCTGCACCTCCGCCTTTTCGGCATCGACGAGATCGGTGCGCGCCGCCTTTTCGAACTGGACGATCGACTCGCGTCGCTGCTTGATCATCTTTTCGATCACCGCGAGCACCGCGGCGTCGTCAAGTTCGATGCGCTCATCGACCTCGCGCTGCTTGATTGCCGCGAGGAGCAGGCGAATGGTGGACAGCCGTGCGGCGTCCTTCGCCCGCATGGCGGCCTTCATGTCTTCGTTGATTTGCTGCTTGAGGGGGATGCTAGGGAGCTAGTAGAGCTTCTGCGGCAGCATCTGGCTGCGCAGACGCTTGTGATGGCGCTTCACGGCCGCGGCGAGCTTGCGCTTTCTCTCGGCGGTCGGTTTCTCGTAGTACTCCCGGGAACGCAACTCGGTGAGAAGACCGGTCTTCTCCACCGTGCGCTTGAAGCGCCGCATGGCGACTTCAAACGGCTCGTTTTCCTTGACTCTTACTGTCGGCATCCAGCCCTCGGCCTCGAAAGGGGGCTGAATTGTATCAAAATCAATCGAATGCTCGTCCTTGGCATCGAGACGTCGTGCGACGAAACGGGCGTCGCGCTCTACGATGCGGCCGCCGGCCGCCTCGCCGCGCACGCGGTGCATTCCCAGGTGGCGATGCACGAAGCCTACGGTGGCGTCGTCCCGGAGCTCGCCTCGCGCGATCACCTCCAGCGCCTCGTGCCGCTGACGCGCCTCGTCCTCGAGCGCTCGCACCGCTCCATGTCTGATCTGGGTGGGATCGGCTACACCGAAGGCCCCGGCCTCGCGGGGGCACTGCTGGTCGGCGCGTCCTACGCGCAAGCACTCGGCCTCGCGCTCGGTATCCCAGTTCTCGGCATCCACCATTTGGAGGGCCACCTGCTGTCGCCCCTCTTGTCCGCGCGGCGCCCGCAGTTTCCTTTCGTGGCGCTGTTGGTATCCGGCGGCCACACCCAGTTGATGCGGGTCGATGGCGTAGGTGAGTACGGGCTCCTAGGCGAGACGCAAGACGACGCCGCGGGCGAAGCGTTCGACAAAACCGCCAAGCTGTTGGGGCTCGGGTACCCGGGCGGACCCGCGCTCTCGGCGCTCGCCGAGCGCGGTCAGCCGGGGCACTACGCACTGCCGCGGCCGATGCTCGCCAGCGGTGACCTCGATTTCAGCTTCTCGGGCCTGAAGACGGCGGTGCTGCTGCTCGTGCGCAAGGCACAGGCGTCGGACCATGCGGACATCGCGCGCGCGTTCGTCGACGCGGTCGTCGAGGTACTGGTCGCGAAGTGCATGCGAGCGCTCAAGGCGAATGGCCTCTCGCGCCTGGTGGTCGCCGGCGGCGTGGGGGCGAACAAGCAATTGCGCGCGGCGCTCGATGCCGAAGCGAAGCGACGCAGCTACGAGGTCTATTACCCCGAGCCCGAGCTCTGCACCGACAACGGCGCGATGATCGCCTTCGCCGCCGCCGAGCGCCTCAAGCGCGACGCGGCGCCCGCAGCGCACGCGTTCACCGTCAAGCCGCGACTGCCGCTCTAGGCCTTGTTGCCGCCGATGCGCGACTCGGTCCCCGCGAGGAGCCGGGAAATATTCGCGCGATGCCGCCATATCAGCAGTGCCGACATGACAAGCACACAGGCGAAGTAGGCATTGAAGCCAAGAAGGAGCGCGGTAAAGAAGGGTGCGAACGCCGCCGCCACGAGCGCGGCGAGCGACGAGTAGCGCAGGAACACCGCGATGATGAGCCAGGTGACGAGCGTGCCGAGCCCGAGGCGCCAGTCGATCGCGAAGAGCACGCCCGCGGCCGTGGCGACGCCTTTGCCGCCCACGAAGCGGTAATACACCGGAAAGAGATGCCCGAGAAACACGGCGAGCGCCGCGTACGGCGCCGCCTCGGGTGCGTAGCGCTGAGCGAGCCACACCGCAAGCCAGCCCTTCGCGGCGTCGCCAACGAGCGTGAGCACGGCCGCCGATTTGCGCCCGGTGCGAAGCACGTTGGTCGCTCCGGGGTTTTTCGAGCCGTAGCTGCGCGGATCGGGCAGCTGCATGAGCTGGCTCACGACGATGGCAAAGGAAATGGAGCCGAGCAGATAAGCCGCCAGTATCGTTATCAGTATGGGCAGCACAGTCTCCATCGCGGCGATTCTATAGAATCGGCGCGCGATGGATGCCATCCTCATCCGGGACCTGCGCGTCGAAGCGCTGATCGGCATCCATCGCCGCGAGCGCCACGTGATGCAGACGCTCTCCATCGATCTCGACATCGGCCTGCCAAGCCCGGCGGTGTTCGCGAGCGACCGCGTCGCCGACACCATCGACTACGAGCAGGTCGCGCTTCGCATCCGCGCGCTCGCGGCCGAGCAGCACTACCGGCTGGTCGAGACTTTCGCCGAGCGTGTGGCGACTCTCCTCACCGGCGAGTTTGGCGCGCCCTGGATAAAGGTGAGCGTCGCGAAAATCGGCATCCTGCCGAACGCCAAGTTCGTCGGCGTCACGATCGAGCGACGTCGACCGGCGTTGGACTGAGCAGCCGCACCAGGTCCGCGGGCGAGATGCGCACGAGCAAGCCGCGCCGCCCGCCATTGATGTAGATCGCCGGCAGCTCGAGGATCGAGCGCTCGACGAAGATCGGCAGCGGCTTTCGCAACCCGAACGGCGAGGTGCCGCCGACCTGATAGCCGGTATGGCGCTGGGCGGCATCCGGCTTGCACGGCTCGATGCGCTTTCGTCCCGCTTGGCGCGCGAGCTCCTTGGTCGCCACCTGGCGGTCGCCGTGCATCAGCACGATGAGCGGTTTTCTTTCCTCGTCCTCCATTACCAGCGTCTTCACCACTTCGTGCTCCGCCACGCCGAGCGAATGGGAGGACACCGCGGTGCCGCCATGCTCGACGTACTCGTATTCATGCACTGTATAGCGCACGCCGTGCCGGGCGAGAACCTGGGTCGCCGGCGTGTTCATCCGCGCGGATGGTGCTTGGCGTGCAGTTGCTTCAGCCGCTCGCGCGCGACGTGCGTGTAGATCTGCGTCGTCGAGATGTCGGCATGGCCGAGCAGCATCTGCACCACGCGCAAATCCGCGCCATGGTTGATGAGATGCGTGGCGAAGGCGTGCCGCAGCACGTGCGGCGAAAGCCGTTTGCCGGGAATCGCGCGTGCGCCGTAGCGGCGGATGAGATGCCAGAAGGCCTGGCGCGTCATGCCGGCGCCACGGGCGGTGATGAAGAGCGCGTCAGGCTCGCGCTTGCCCTTCAGTGCGGGGCGCGCATCACGCAGATAGCGCTCGATCCAGTGCACCGCCTCCTCGCCGAGCGGCACCAGCCGCTCCTTCGAGCCTTTGCCGAGCACGCGCACCACACCCGCCTGCAGGTTGACGGCATGGAGCTTGAGCGCGACCAGCTCCGAGACGCGCAAACCGGTTGCATAGAGCATTTCCAGCATGGCGCGGTCGCGCAGCCCCAGCGGCGTCGCGCCGTTCGGGGCGGCGAGCAAGGCCTCCACATCCTGCTCGCTCAGGCTCTTCGGGAACCGCGGCGCGCGCTTGGGCGGATCGAGCTTGAGCGTCGGATCGGTGTCGATCAGGCGCTCGCGCACGCAATATTGGTAGAAGCGCTTGAGGCTCGACACACGGCGCGCGGCGCTCGAGGCACGGCCTGCTTTGCGGGCGAGGAAGGAAAAGAGTTCGCTCTCGCTTGCGTCAACCGGGTCGCGGCCGACGAAGGCTTCGAGCTGCTCGAGGTCGGCGCGGTAGGCAGCGATCGTGTTCTGCGCCAGCCCGTCCTCGAGCCACAGGACGTCGCAGAACGCGTCTAGGGTGTGAGCTCGAACACGTCCGCTCCGCATTCGTGCGCGAGCAGCCAACGTTTCGCCTCCACGAGATAGCCGCCAGTCGAGTGCGCGAAGCCGCCGATGCCGTTCGCCGCGACCACGCGATGGCAGGGGATCACGATCGGCAGGTGGTTGTCGCCGCAGGCCTGGCCGATCGCGCGTGCATCGGCGCCGAGGCGCTTCGCCAGCTCGCCGTAAGTGAGTGTCCGGCCGCGCGGAATCTCGCAGAGCGCGTCCCACAGACGCCGCTGGAATTCAGTGCCCTCGACGAGCAACGGCAAATCGAACTGCGTATCGGCGTCGTCGCGGTAGCGCTCGAGTTGCCGCGCCGCGCGATCGGCAAGCGCATTGCGCGGCGCCTGCACTGCGACGTTGGGCGGCAGATAACGGATCTCGCTCACGCGCTGGTCGCGCGTACGCACCGCCACCTTCATCTTCGGAAATTCCACGATTGTGTCGTACATGGATGGCACTGTAATGTCGATCGGCTGCCGTTTCATCCCGGTTGTTGCGCGAGCTTCTCGATCTGCGCCAGCAGGTCGTCGGGGATCTCCAGTCCCTGCGCCCGCGCGGTCTTCTCGGCGGCGAAGCGCCGGGCGCCGGGCAGGCGCACCTCGGGGTCGGCGAGCATGGTGCTGACTACGGTTTCCACCCGCTCGAAGTAGCGGTCCATACCGGCGAGCGCGCCGGGGTCGATGGCGATGAACGCCTGGCCGATGCGCGGGCGGTTGCCGTCTTCGGAGAAGAACGAGTCCGCCTCGGGGCCGATCGCCGCGCCGGTGAGCGAAGCGCAGATGAGCTCGAACATCAGCGCCAGCATCGCGCCTTTCACCCCACCGATGGGAAAGAGGCTTCCGTGCTCGATCGCTTCCTTCGGATCGGTGGTGGGCCTGCCATTGCGGTCGAGCGCCCAGCCCTCGGGAATTCGCTCGCCCTTTCGCATCGCCATCATGATGCGGCCACGCACGACCGTGGTCAGCGCCAGATCGACGATTATCGGCGCGCCTTCGCGGCGCGGGAACGCCGCGGCCACCGGGTTCGTGCCGAAGAGCGGTTTCTTGCCGCCCCACGGCGGGATGGCCGCCGGCGAATTGGTAAAGGCGAAGCCGACAAGGCGCGCTTCGGCGACGGGCGCGAGATGGATGCCAAGTACGCCGACGTGCGCGCTATTGCGGATGCCGGCAAAGCCGATGCCATTTCGCCGTGCGCGCTGGATCACCTCCTCGATCGCCCAACGCGCCGAGACGTAGGGCAGGCCGTCGGCGTTGTCGATGAGGCACACCGCCCCCCGGTCAGCCGCAAGCCGCGGCTCGGCGCGACCGTCGGCGCGCCCGCGGCGCAGCATGCCGCAGTAGAACGGCACGCGCGACATGCCATGGGTCGAGAGTCCCTGCTCCTCGGCCGCCACGAGGTGGTGCGCGGTCGCCTCCGCCATACGGGCATGGGCGCCGGCGCGCTCGAGTGCCGTGCGCGCGAGTTGAAACAACGCTTGCGCATCCTTCTTCACAGCGCCGATTCTAGGGAATTCGGGGACGGAGCCCGAACCAGGATCGCTCGCAACGTCCCCCGCATTCCCTCAAAGGAGCTCCCCATGGGCAAGATGATCGAACTCAAGGCCGCCGACGGCCATACCCTTTCCGCTTACCGCGCCGACCCGCAGGGCAAGCCGCGCGGCGCCATCGTCGTGATCCAGGAAATCTTCGGTGTGAACAGCCACATCAAGAGCGTCGCGGACGCCTACGCGCGCGATGGCTACCTGGCGATCGCGCCGGCGATGTTCGATCGCGTGCAGAAGAACGTCGACCTCGGCTACTCGCCGGACGACATCGCCAAGGGGCGCGACATCCGGGCGAAGGTCACGACCGACATGGCGATGAAGGACGTGCAGGCCGCGGTGAAGGAGGCAGCGAAGGCAGGCAAGGTCGGCATCGTCGGCTATTGCTGGGGGGGCTTCGTTGCCTGGATGGCGGCGAACAAGGTCTCCGGCCTCGCCTGCGCCGTGCCCTATTACGGCGGCGGCATTCTCGACAACACCGACGTCGCACCGAAAGTGCCGCTGATGGGCCACTTCGGCGACAAGGACCAGCACATCCCCGTGGACGGCGTGAAGAAGCTCGTGGAAAAGTACCCGCAACACCAGATATTCATCTACGCCGCCGACCACGGCTTCAACTGCGACCAGCGCGGCTCTTACAACGCACCGGCCGCCAAGCAGGCGCGCGAGCGCAGCCTAGCGTTCTTCCGGCAGCACGTCGGCTGATTCGCCCAGCAAGGCGCGCCGGAAGCGCACCTTGAGCAGCACCCCGTCGTGCGGCGGCAGGACGAGCGGCAGCTTCTCGTCCGCCACTTTCACCGCCGCGAAGCTCGGTCCCGGCGCGCGATAGACGAGCTCCCGCAGCGGCTCGAGCTCGGCGGTAACGGTGATTGCGCGCTTGAATTTGCACGCGCTCGCGACCGCGGCCAGGTCGACGCCGTGCGCGGTGTGCGTGCGCTGCATGCCCGTTTCGCCGTAGCGCTCATTGTCGATCACCACAACGGTCAGATTCGGCGGCTGCTGCACGCCAATCGTCGCGAGCGCGCCGAGGCCCATCAGCATCTCGCCGTCGCCCGTAATGACGAGGACGCGGCGCTTGGGCTGCGCGAGCGCGAGCCCAAGGCCGATCATCGCCGCTTGGCCCATCGCCCCCCACATGGGGAAGCTGAGCGGCGAGTCGCCCGCGGCCGTGATGTCCCAGGCGGTCGAGCCGAGTCCCGCCACGACCAGCAGGTCTTTTCTATCCCGCAGCAGCTCTTTGACGACGTCGCGGCGACGCAGCTTCACTGGTTCGCCTGCTCCTGAAAGCTCTTGATGCCGATCACCTGTTGGGAGATGAGCACCGCCTCGGCGCCGTGCGCTTCGAAGGCGAGCCGCAGGGCAGTATGCACATGCGGCGCGACGGTCTGCGGCTCGCCCGCCTGGCGCACGGCCACGCCCATCGTCTCGAGCACGCGCGCCGTGGTCTGCCCCATGGGCACCTGCCACGGATTGAACTCGCCCTGCTCGCCACGCATCGTGACGATGATGAGCAGCGGAAAACGGCACACCTGCACCATGCCGAGGACGTTGATCAGATTGCCGACGCCGCTCGATTGCATGAGGAGCACCGTCTTCTCGCCGCCGAGCCACGCGCCCGCCGCAAGGCCGATGCCCTCCTCCTCGGTGGTGAGCGGCACCGCGCGCATGTTCGTGTCGGCCTGGCAGAGCTCGATCAGCCGCTTGTGACCCGCGTCCGGCACGTACCCGACCACGCGCACGCCGGCCGCGACGAGCTCACGGTGCACCTCGGCCGACCAGTCAGGCTGCATGCCTGAGGAGCGTCTCGCCCGGTCGCACGCGCGTGAACGCGACCGGCTTCATCGTCACCGTGCCCTCGCCGCGGAGGCTCGTATAGGCTGAGCCGTCGAGCGGGCCGGTGTTGGGAAAGTCTTCGCGGTAATGAGCGCCGCGCGATTCCTGGCGCGCGGTCGCGGCGCGCGTGATGGCGCGGCTCACCGCCACCAGGCTTTTCAGGCTCAGCCAGTCGTGCCAGCTCAAATTGAAAGCGCGCTCGGCAGAGCCGATGCCGGTGCGCTCGAGCTCGGCGTCGAGCGCGTCGAGCTCCGCCTCGGCGTGCGAGAGGCCGCGCGCATCGCGCAGGATGCCGACCCGCTCCCACATCGTCTCGTAGAGGCGCTCGCGCAAGCGCTCCAGGTCCGCGCCGGGCAGCGCGAACGGTCGCTCGCAGCGCGCGATCGCGGCCTCGATGGCGTGCGCGTCGGCCTGGCGAAACTCCTGGCCGCGCACCCAGAGCGCCATGGTGTCGCCGGCCACCGCGCCGAACACGGTGGAATTGGCGACGCCGTTGCCGCCAAGCCGATTGGCGCCGTGCACGCCGCCCGCATCCTCGCCGGCGACGAAGAGCCCGGGAAGCGCCGTGCTGCAATCGGGTGCGAACTCGACGCCCCCCATCATGTAATGCGCAGTCGGCACCACTTCGACCAGGCCACCGGCGAGATCGAAGCCGCAATCGGCGCAGCGTTCCACCATACCCTTGAATTCGCGCCGCACGCGCTCGGGACCGAGATGCGCCATCGAGATGTAGAGCCCGCCATGCGTCGTGGTGTTCCCTTTGCGCATCTCGGTAAACATGGCGCGCGATACGACGTCGCGGGTGGCACGCTCGGCCTTGGCGTCGTAGGCGGGCATGAAGCGCTCGCGGCGGCCATTCAGCAGGTAGCCGCCTGCGCCGCGCAGTCCTTCTTCGAGCACCGTGCCCGTGATGCGCGTGTGCGTGCCGGCGAGAAGTCCCGTCGGATGGAACTGCACCATCTCCATGTCGCGCAGCGCGAGCCCGGCGCGCAGCGCCATCGCGAGGCCATCGCAGGTCTTGTCGCCCGAGGGCGTGTGATAGCGATACATCGTCGGCCCGCCGCCGGTGGCGAGCAGCACCGCCTTGGCGCGCACGAAGACGTAGTCGCCCGTGCGCATATCGATGAACAGCACCCCCGCGATCGCATCCCCGGCGGGCGTGCGGATCAGCTCCACCGCGCGATGCTCTTCCAGCCGCTCGATGCGCCGCGCCCACACCTGTTCGGCGAGCCGGTTGATGATCTCGATGCCGGTGAGGTCGCCCTTGTGCACGGTGCGATCGAATGTCTGGCCGGCGAACGCCTTCTGGTGGACCGTGCCGTCGGCGTTGCGGTCGAAGAAGCAGCCGAGCTCGTTCTCGAGCTCATGCACGCGCTCCACCGCGAGGGTCACCAGCTTCCAGGCGAGTTCCTGGTCCGGCAGCCATTTGCCGCCGTCGATCGTGTCCATGAAATGGCGCTCGACGGAATCTTCCTTGGCGAGCGCGACGTTGTAGCCGCCCTGGACCATGCGCGTGCAGCCGCACTTGCCGAGGAGGCCCTTCACCGCCACGGTGATCCTGAGATGCGGCGCCGCCTCGTGCGCATGGAGCGCGGCGAAGAGCCCGGCGCCGCCCGCGCCGAGGATCAGGACGTCGCTGTCGCGGGACGATGGAACCATTGCAGGGCGACGACGGTGACCACGAGCACGAAGCCGACCACATCGGCGGCGGCCGTCGGATAGACGAGCAGGAATCCGGCGACGATCAGCATCCAGCGCTCGTAGACGGTGGTGCGCCTGAGGAGCCACCCTTGCAGGCCGCCGGCGAGCGCGACGATGCCCACTGCGGCGGTGACGGTCACGAGTGCGATGGCGCCCCAGTTGGCATTGCCGAGCGTCTTGAACGAACCGGTGAGGAGCAATCCCGTGCCGCTGGGATCGAGCACGAACATGAACGGCACCAGGAATGCGGGCGTCGTGTATTTCCAGCACTGCAGCGTCGTCCGGTAAGGATCGCCGCCGGTGATGGCGGCGGCCGCGAAGGGCGAGAGCGCAGTCGGCGGTGAAACTTCCGAGAGCACGGCGTAATAGAAGATGAACATGTGGGCGGCGAAGTCCGGCACGCCGAGCTGGATCATCGCCGGCGCGGCGATCACCGCGCAAATGATATAGCTCGCCGTCACCGGCACGGCGAGGCCGACGATCCAGACGATGAGCGAGGTATAGATGGCGGTCAGCAGAAGCGAGCCGCCCGCGTACTGCAGCACGATGGAACTGAACTTGAGGCCGAGGCCCGTGAGCGTGACGACGCCGACGATGATGCCGGCGCCAGCGCAGGTGGCGGCGACGTTCAGCACGCCAAGCGAGCCGCCGGCGAGCGCCTTCACCAGTCCGGAATGCCACAGGCCGCGGCCGACGGGTTCCTTGCCGGTGAACACCTCCCACGGAATGAGCGCGGTATCGCGGCGCAGGAAGCTCGTCACGGCCGAGACGATCGTCGCCCAGAAGACCGACAGCACGGGCGAGAAGCCCCACAGCATGAAGAACACGATCGAGACCAGCGACAGGAAATGAAACCAGTATTTCTTGGTCAGGTCCCAAGCGGTCTCGACGCGCTCGAAGGTCACGTCCTTCATGCCGAACTTGCGCACGTCGATCTCGACCATCGTGAAGAGCGCCAGGTAGTAGAGGCAGGTCGGGATCGCCGCCATCAGGATGACGTCGAGATAGGAAATCTTCAGGAACTCGGCGATGAGAAACGCCGCGGCACCGAGCACCGGCGGCGAGATGATCGCCCCGAGGCCACCGGCGGACAGCAGGCCGCCGGCCGCGTCCTTGCCGTAGCCCACCTTGGCAAGCATCGGATAGGCGACCGAGCCGAGCGTGACGGTCGTGGCGACGCCGGAGCCCGAGGGGCCGCCGAGGAGGAAGGAGGCGAGCACCACGGTGCGTCCCGCGCCGGTGGGCCTGCCGCCCATCGCCGAGAACGAAAAGTCGATATAGAACTTGCCGGCGCCGGAGTACTGGAGGAAGGCCCCGTAGATGGTGAAAAGAATAATCAGCGAGGAGGAGACGTCCACCGCAACGCCGAAGATGCCTTCGAGCGTCATGTACATGTGGCCGATGAGGCGCGGAATCTCGTAGCCCTTGTGCGTCCAGGGCGCCGGCAGGTAAGGCCCGAAGAAGGCGTAAAGCAGGAAGCAGATGGTGATCACCGGCATGATCCAGCCGGTCGCGCGGCGCATCGCCTCCAGCACCAGCACGATCAGCGCGACGCCGAAGAAGATGTCCCAATCGTTCGGGGTGATCGACCGGTCGAAGAAATCGTCGCCCTGGCTCACGAGCCAGGCGCAGACGGCAACGCCGAGCAGCGCGAGTGCCCAGTCCCACGGCATCACGCGATGACGGAAGCGCCGCGCGACGGGGAATATGAGGAACGAAAGGAAAAGCACGAACGCCACGTGCGTCGCGCGCAGCGCCTCCGTGCGCACGATCTCGTAGGAGGCGTAGAGGTGGAAGAGCGACATCACCACCGCGGTCAGGGTGATGAACGCCGCCATGGCGCCGGTGAACTTGTTCTGGACGCCCTCTTCCTGCTCGATCATCTCCTCGGCCCGCTTCAGCGCCTCCTCGCTGATCTCGGTGGCCGGTTGATGGATGCGGGCGACTTCTTCGCTCATAAGCGATTCGGGGTCAGGTCTTGAATTGACGCATAGTGCATCGATCCAAGACCTGACCCCGAGTAGTAGAAATGGAAAGCGCGGGTCTTACTTCAGGTTGATGCCCTTTTCTGCGAAGTACTTCATCGCGCCGGGATGCCAGGGGATGGGCGAAGCATCCTTCTTCTGATTATCAAGCTTGATGTTCTCGGCCTCCTTGTGCGTGCGCACGAGGTCGTCCTTGTGGTCGAACACCGCCTTGACGATCTTGTAAGCGGTGTCGGCGTCCATCTTCTCGTGCGCGACCAGGAGGTTGTTCACCGTGGCGATCTGGTTGTCCTTGTCCATGCCGTGATAGACGTCCTTGTGGATGACGTCCTTCACGTACAGGTTGCCGTGTTTCTTGTTCATCGCCGCCACCGCATCGGCGTGGTCGATGAGCTTGATCTTCACACCGGGCGTGTTGGCGAGATCGGTCACTGCCGCGGTCGGCAGCCCGCCGACCCAGAAGAACGCATCGATCTTGCGGTCCTTGATCGCGTTCACCGACTCGGCGACGCCGAGGCGCTCGCGCTTCATGTCGCGGTCCTTGTCCAGCCCCGCCGCCTCGATGACGCGAAACGCCATCACCTCGGTCGCGCTGCCGCCGGAGCCGGTCGAAACGCGCTTGCCCTTGAGGTCCTTCATCGTGTTGATGCCGGTTCCCTCGATCGTCACCACGTGCATGCGGTTGGGATACATGATGAGCAGCGTGCGCACCGGCACCGCCTTGCCCTTGAACTTGTCCTCGCCCTTGTAGGCATCCAGCGTCGCGTCGGCCATCGTCATGCCGAGGTATGGCTTGCCCGTGCCGATGAGCTGCAGATTGGCGACCGAGCCGCCGGTCACTTCCGCGGTCGCCTGGATGCCGGGCACATACTTCGACAGCACCGCGGCCATGCCGCCACCGAGCGGGTAATACACCCCGCCCGTGCCGCCGGTCGCAATCGAGATGTTCTGCGCCTGCGCCGCGACGGCAAAACAAAGCAGCGCGAGCGCGCGAATGATGATCTGCATCCTATCCTCCTCGGGGATTTGCTAGTGGCCGCCGATTCTAACGCCAAGCTTGCGCAGCGCTTGCTCGCGCCTCGCGCGCGCAGACTGGTTCACCTTCGTGTAAATGCTGCCGCCATGGCTGTCCATGGCGACGACCAGCGGGCCGAAACCGCGCACGCGGAACCTCCATAGCGACTCGGGATTGAGGTCATCCATGTCGACGTCCTCGATCGCCTCGACCCACGTGGTCTCGAGCGCCGCGGTGCCGCCGATGATCGCGAGATAGGCGCCAGCGAACTCGCGAAACGCCCGGGCCGAGTCCTCGCGCAGGCCGCCCTTGCCGATCACCAGGCGCACGCCATAGTGCTGCATCAGCGGCCGGGTGAAACGCTCCATGCGGTCGCTCGTCGTCGTGCCGATGCACACCGGCGCATAGCCCGTCGGATGCTGCGCCGTCTTGTCCACCTTCTTTACGTTGGGCGCGGTATGGATGACCGCGTGGCCGCGAAGATCGAATCGCGCCTTGCGGCCGCGATCGAACATGTGGATGAGCGTCGCATCGCGCAGGCCGTAAAGCGCGCCATTCAGCGTCACCGTATCCTCGACGCGCAGCTTGCGCGCGTCCTCTTCACTGAGCGGCGTCGTGAGGTCGTAATGCGCCATCAGGTCCCGAGGAGTGACTTCTTGAGATCGTTCTGCACCGGCTTGTCGCCGAGCCAGATGCGAAGGAGCGCGCGATAGAAGTCTTCGCCGGCGATCGGCTTGCCGGCGGGCTTGCCATTCACCGTAAGTTGCGTCGCGCTCCCGGTCCAGTCGAGAGCGATGTCCATGCCCTTCTTCGCCTCGCCGATCTGCGCCATGATCGCCGAAAGCTCGTTGACGCGCGGCTCGAGCGCCTTGTACTGCGCCTCCGAGGTATTCGCGCGCAAGCCCTCGATGAGCGCTTCGGTGAACGTGTCAGCGCCGACATTGCGCAGCATGTGGATCGCGGCGCGCTTCGGGCCGGGAAGCGCGAGCACCGCCGCGGCATCGTTCTTCTTTTCCGGCAGGTAAAGGCCGATCACGTACACATTGAAGATCACGCGCTTGCGCAGTCCGGCGCCGTTCAGCACCAGCTCGCGCGATTCCACCTGCGCCTTGTCGTCGAGCTTCACGCCGGCCACTTCGGCCGCGTTCGCGCCGATGCCGACGGCGAGCAGCGCCGCGAAAAATAGGGACTGTCCCTGTTTTTGCACCGTGAGCTCCGCTAGAAGCCGTATTCGATGCCCGAGGCTCGCAGCGTCGCGCGGGCGCGGCGCGCCGAGTGGCATTGCATGTTGACGGCGACCGGATTCATCGTGATGTGCGTCGCCGCGGTCTCCACGTGCACCGCGAACGCGGTCGCGTCACCGCCCAGCCCCTGCGGCCCGACGCCGAGCGTGTTGACGGCCTGCGTCAGCTCGGCCTCGAGCTTCGCGCCTTCCGCATCGGCGCAGCGCGAGCCGAGCGGCCGCGTCGCCGCGACCTTCGCGAGATGGACGCAAAGGTCCGCGGTGCCGCCGACACCGACGCCGACGATCGTCGGCGGGCAGGTCTTGCCGCCCGCGTCGAGCACGCAGTCGACGACGAAGGTCTTGATCGCGTCGACCCCGTCCGCAGGCACCGCCATGCGCAGCCAGGAATTGTTCTCCGAGCCCGAGCCCTTCGGCACCATCTCGATGGCGAGCGCAGCGTCGGCGCTGAAGTCGACGTTGATGACCGGGACGCCGCGCCCGCAGTTATTGCGCTCGTTCTGGCGCGTGATCGGATGCACGACGGAGGAGCGCAGCGGATGCTCGCGCGTCGCGCGCTCGCAGCCGCGGCGGATCGCTTCCTTGAGCGCGAGGCCGTCCACCTCGACGCCGCGCCCGATCCACACGTTGTAGATCGGGATGCCGGTGTCCTGGCAGAGCAGGTTGTCGTTCGCCTCTGCCACCGCGATATTGCGGATCATGGTGCCGAGCACGCGCTTCGCGCCGGCGTCGCTTTCGTGCGCCGCGAGGCCCTGGAAGCCCTGCTTGATGTCGGGCGGCAGCACCTTGAGCGCCCGGATATAGAGCTCCTTCGCCGCCTCCTCGACTTGCGCGAGATCGACCTTCACTTGACCTCGATCTTTCGCTCCTTCACCACCTTCGCCCAGAGCTTGGTCTCTTCCTTCATCGCCGCGGCGAATTCGGCCGGCGTGTTGCCTACTGGCATCAGCCCCTGCGCGTAGAAGCGGCCACGCATCTCGGTGGTATCGAGGGTTTTCTTCGTGTCCTGATAGATCTTCTGCACGATTTCCTTCGGCGTGCCGGCGGGCGCGACGATGCCGAACCAGCCGGCGTTCTCGAAGCCCGGCAGGGTCTTGGCGATCGGCGGCACGCCCGGAAGCTGTGGCGCCTCCTGCTTGCTCGTCACGCCGAGGGCGCGCAGCCGCCCGGCGCTGATGTGCGGGATGGCCGCCGCCATGTTGGTGAGCGCGAAGCTGATCTCGCCGCCGACCAGGCCGACCATCGCTGGCGCTTCGCCCTTGTAAGGCACCGAGGTCGCTTCGATCTTCGCCTGGTAGAGAAAATTTTCTGCCGCGAGATGCGTCTGCGTGCCGATGCCGGCATGGCCGAAAGTCAACTTGCCCGCGTTCGCGCGCGCGTCGTCGATCAGCTGCTTCACCGTCTTGTAGGGCGAATTGGCCGGCACGACCAGAACCTGCGGCCCGGACACGACGTTGGTGACCGGGACGAAATCGCGCTCGGGGTCGTAGTTGAGCTTGGCGTAGACGTGCTGGTTCGCCGTCATCACGGAACCGGAAGGGAAGAACAGCGTGTAGCCATCGGGCGCCGCGCGCGCCGCTTCCGCGGCGCCCAGCGAACCGCCGGCGCCGGCGCGGTTCTCGACTAGCACGCTCTGGCCCCAGAGCTGCGACAGCTTCTCGCCCAGCATGCGCGCCGCGATGTCGGTGGCACCGCCCGGTGCGAACGGCACGATGAAGCGCACCGGCTTCTGCGGCCACGACTGCGCATTGGCGGCAAGACTGAAAAGCGCCGCGAAGACCAGCGCAACTGTTCTCATGGCGTCCCTCGTCCGAATTCGGGGTCAGGCACCGAACTCGAGAAATCGCTGCCGACGATCGGCACGATCGGCAATTCGGTGCCTGACCCCGAATTCTATAGCGCTAGCGCGAACGCCAAGCCGGCGGCGACGGTCAGCGCACCGGCGAGCGCCGCGAGGCTCTTCTGCCACTCGTGCCAGTCGAGGAACTCGATCGCGAGGACCCGCAGGCCACCGCCCAGATGCGCGGCGAGCAGCACGACGATGCCCCATTCGGCGAACTTCACGAGCGGCTGCTCGGTCCAGCGCAGGAACGAATCCAGCTCCAGCCCCCGCCCGAGCGCCCAGAAATGAAGCGGCAGGAAGACTGCGAGCGCGATGCCCGAGAGCCGATGGATGAGGGCGACGCGCTTCATCGGAACACCGCCAGCACCGCACGCATTCCGAGCCAGGCGAGCAGCACGCCGAAGACGAGGACGAAAGCCTCGCGCGAGCGCCCGCGCCAGCCGAGCCACTCGGTGAGCACCGGGCGAAGCCCGATCGGCGCGTGCACCGCGCACGCGAGCACGAACAAGGTGTAGAACGCGAGCCAGCCGGTGCTGCCGCGCGTGCGGCCGAAAATCTCGGCGGCGCTGAGGCCGCCGCGCACCGCATAGACAATGGTGACGAGGTGCACCGTCACACAGATGGCGAGCACCGCGGCGCTCGCCCGCTGCGCGAGCCAGAGCAACGTATCGCTTCTCGCGCTCAAAGCTTCCCCGCGAGCGCCGCCTTCGCCACGGCGCGCTTGAGTCCCGCGATGCTCGCCGTCGGCGAGAGATGCCGCGGGCAGCGCTCCGTGCAGCTCGTATGCGTATGGCAGGCGTGGCAGCCGGCGTCGCCGGCCACGGCGCGCAGGCGCTCGAGCGTCGCGCCGTCTCGCACATCGCTAATCAGCGTCCAGGCGCGATTGAGCGCCGCCGGGCCGAGATAGTCGCGGTTCCAGCTCACCACGTCGCAGGCCGCATAGCACACGCCGCAGCCGATGCACTCGATGCCCGCGTCCGCGGCCTGGCGCTCGGGCGAATCGGGTGCGACGCGCGCAAAGTCATCGCTCTTCCTCGCGCGGCCCTCGAAGCGCCCCTTGGCGCGCTCCCACTTGTCGAAGAACTCGCGCATGTCGGCCACGAGGTCGCGAATCACCGGCATGTTGCGGAGCGGCCGCAGTTCGAGCTCGCTGCCTGTGGCGACCTTGTCGACATGCGTGCGGCAGGTCCAGCGCGGCACGCCGTTCACGGTCATGGCGCACGAGCCGCACATGCCGACGCGGCAGGCGTAGCGGTAGGCAAGCGTCGGATCGATCCGGCGCTGAATGTGCGTAACGACATCCAGCACCGTCTGGCTCGGATAGCGCGGCACGTCGTAGCGTTGCAGCGCGCCCTCGGCGCCCCCGCGCCAGACCGACACCTGCAGCGTCGCGCTCATCGCACGGTCACCGATATCCGGTGCCAGGCGTTGTTCCCCATGCCGCCGATATTCCAGTCGGGCTCGGGCGGTTGAGCCGAGCTTTGCGCATCGGTTGCGCGGCAGGCGAGCTCGTGCTCCCCCGGCACGGCGTGCCAGTCGCAGCGCCAGCCTTGCCAGGCGAACGGCTCGCGCGGCGCATCGAGCACGGCATTGCGCCATTCGCCATCGACCGCCAGCTCGACGCGCTCGACAGCTACGCCGGCGCCGGACCAGGCGCGACCTTCGACGGTCACGGATCCGGCCTCCACCAAGCGCCGACCGGTATACCAGTCGGGCACGCCCGGCGGCGCGATGAGCGATTTCACCTTCATGTGCCGAACAGGCACACCGTCTTCGCCCTCGCGTTTCTTGTAGCGATAGCCGGTCGCCTGCTGATAGCCGTCGAAGGGCCGCTCGAGAAACTCGATGCGCGCGAGCCACTTCACGCTCGCCATGCCGTACCAGCCGGGCACCACGAGGCGAAGCGGCGCTCCGTGCTGTGGCGTGAGCGGCTGGCCGTTCATGCTCCAGGCAACGAGCACATCGTCGCGCAGCGCTTCGGCGAGCGGCAGGCTGCGGCCGAAATGGTGCTCGACGCCCGAATCGAAGCCGCGGTCGGCGCCGAAGAAGACAACTTCGTGCGCCCGAACGTCGTTCAGCAGCGCTCGCAGCGGAACGCCGGTCCAGTCTGCGCTGCTGACGCCGCCCTGCGTCCAAGGCATGCTCGGATAGCGGGGCGTGAACTTGGCGCGACCGTTTCCCGCGCACTCGAGCGTCGCGCGCACGGTGCGGCGAGGCATCGCCCGCAATTCGGCCACCGCGACGCTGCGATCGCCAATGCGCAGCCGGAACGTGCGCTCATCGAGCGCCGGGATGTCGAAATGGCAAAGCGTGTAGTGCAGCCCTACGGGCGTGACGTCGTAGCGCAGCGCCTCGAGCGGCATCGACACGTGGCGCAGGGCGAGCTCGAGCTCCTCGGCGGCGAAAGCGCCTTCGACATTCGCTCGGCGCCCGCGCTCGAAGAACGGGTGGATCAAGCGCTTTCGTACAAGCGCGTCAGCACGAACTCGCGATGTCCGAGCGCCTCAGCGGCAGTGAGGCGGCCATTCGCCGTGCGGAACATGCACTCGAGGAGCTTGTCGCCCGCCTGGTCCATGGTCAGCTCCTTACGCGTGATGCCGGAGACGTCGACGTCGACGTGATCGGCCATCAGCCGCACGGTGCGCGGATTGGCGCAGAGCTTGATCACCGGCAGGATCGGGTTGCCGATGACGTTGCCCTGTCCCGTCGGAAAAAAATGCAGCGCGAAGCCCGCGGCTGCGCAGAGCGTCACCATCTCGGCCGCCGCGGACGACGAGTCCATGAACCACAGACCCGGGCCGCTCGGCGTCTCCGCCTTGTCGAGCACGCCGTCGATCTTGCATTTGCGGCCGATCTTCTGGATGTTGCCGAGCGCCTTCTCCTCGATCGTGGTGAGCCCGCCGGCGATGTTGCCCTTGGTCGGCTGCGACTCCGAGAGGTCGCTCGTCTTGTGGCGGTTGATCACTTCCTGGTAGCGATCGAACATCGCCTGGAACTTGCGCCGCACTTCGTCGTTGCGGCAGCGCGCGGCGACCAGATGCTCGCCGCCGGTGAGCTCGGTCGTCTCGCCGAAGACCAGCGTCACCTTGTGGTCGTAGAGCTTGTCGAAGGCATTGCCGACGCACGGATTGGCGCCGATGCCCGACGTGGTGTCCGATTCGCCGCACTTGGTGGAGACCCACAGGTCCTTGAGCGGCCGCTCCTCGCGCCGCAATTCGGACGCCCACTGCACGTATTCCTTGGCCGCCTGCGAGGCGCGCTTGACGGTCTCGGGATCGCCATGGCCCTCGATGCCGAAGAACGCGACCGGCTTGCCGGTCGCGGCGATGCCGTCGGCCACGCGCTTCGCCCAACCGTCCTCGATGCCAATGACGACCGCGGCGGCGACGTTCGGATTGGAGCCCGCGCCGATCAGCGTGCGGAAATGAAGCTCGAGATCGGCGCCAAACTGCAGGCGCCCGTACGGATGCAGCACGGCAAGCGTGCCCTTGATATTGTTCTCGACCGCCTGGCAGGCGGCGTTGGAAAGATCGTCGACCGGCAGGATGACGACGTGGTTGCGCACGCCGACGCGGCCGTTCTTGCGGGCGTAGCCCCAGAAGCTTGCTTTCGAGAGATCCATGATCACCAGCGCTTGGTTTTCAGGTTGTGCACATGCACGTGCTCGCCCTTGGAAATCGGCCTCACCACTTTGCCGATGTCGACGCCGTACTTGATGACGGTGTCGCCCTCGCGGTAGTCGCGCAGCGCGAGCTTGTGGCCGATGGGAATGTCGTTCTTCGCCACGACCTCGACGTCCTTGTTCTCTTCCATGATCCAGCCGTTGACATGCTGCCCGGCCTTGACGCCTTCGACGACGACGACGCCGACCCCGTCGCCCTCCTCGTGCACCACGAAATGAATCATGCGTTACCTGCCAGGACGAAAGGCCTATTCTATTCGCATGCTCGATCGCCGCCGCTTCCTGCAGTCGCTCGCTGCGCTCGGTCTGCTCGCCGCCGCGCCGGCTCGCGCGCAGGTGAATGCCAAGCCGCGCTTCGCCGCGAATCCGTTCTCGCTCGGCGTCGCCTCCGGTTATCCGCAGCCCGGCGGCTTCGTCTTGTGGACCCGGCTTGCACCCGTCGCACTCGCCCCAGGGGGCGGCATGACGCCGGAGGTGATTCCCGTTGGCTGGGAGGTGGCGCGCGACGAGCGCATGAAGCAGGTCGTCGCCTCCGGCACGGCCTACGCCACGCCGCAATGGACGCATAGCGTCCACGCGGAGGTATCGCGCCTCGAGCCGGCGCGCGCCTATTGGTATCGCTTCACCGCCGCCGACGCCGTGAGTCCGATCGGCCGCACGCGCACCGCACCGTCACTAAGCGCGCGACCGTCGCAATTTCGCTTTGCGTTTGCTTCGTGCCAGCACTACGAGCAGGGTTACTTCAGCGCCTATCGCCACATCGTCGCCGACGAGCCGCACCTGATCGTGCATCTCGGCGATTACATCTATGAGGCGTCGTGGGGCCGTGACCTCGTGCGTAGCCACGGCGTCGGCGAAGCCGTGACGCTCGAGGACTACCGGCAGCGCTACGCGCTCTACAAGGCCGATGCGGATCTGCAGGCGGCGCATCTCGCCTGCCCGTGGCTCGTCACTTGGGACGATCACGAGGTCGAGAACGACTACGCCAACGATCGCTCGCAATTCCTCGACGCCCCGGAATGGTTCCTCGCGCGGCGCGCGGCGGCGTACAAGGCCTGGTACGAACACATGCCGGTTCCGCGCCACATGGTCCCGTTCGGCCCGCAGGCACGCATCTACACACGCTCGGGACATGGCAGCCTCGCGAATTTCTTCGTGCTCGACGACCGCCAATACCGCTCGCACCAGGTGTGCTCGCGGCCCGGCCGGGGCGGCTCGAGCGGCGTCGATCCCGCGCAATGCACCGAGCTCGCCGATCCGCAACGCACCATGCTCGGCGCGGCGCAGGAGGAATGGCTGCGCGCGAGCCTCGATTCATCGCGCACGCGCTGGCACATCGTCGCGCAACAGACGCGCATGGCGCAGTTCGACGAGCTCGCCGGCCCTGGCCGCCGCGCCTGGAGCGATAGCTGGGACGGCTACCCGATCGCGAGACGCCGCCTCATCGAAGCACTCGCGACGAAGAGCAATCCGGTGGTGATCGGCGGCGACATCCACTGCTTCAACGTCAATCAGCTGAGGCTCGACTTCGACGATCCCGCCTCACCGGTAGTCGCGTCCGAGTTCGTCGGCACGTCGATCACTTCGCAAGCCTGGCCGCAGGAGCGCGTCGACGCCCTGCGACCCGACAACCCGCACGTCCTCTTCGCCGACACGCGCTACCGCGGCTACGTGCGAATGGACATCACGCCGCAGCGGCTGCAGGCCGATCTGCGCGGCCTCGATACCGTCCAGACCCGCGACAGCCAATGCAGCACCATCGCCTCGTTCGTCGTCGAAGACGGCAAGCCCGGCCCGAATTCGGGGTCAGGCTCGTAATTATTTTTCCGAGGAGGACGATCGACCGCGCGACTGGACCACGGCCTCGCAGCGCAATGGCAGTCGATGTTTCACTGCGAATGCGCGAATTTGCTCTACGACGAACTCCGCAGTTTCACGCGCATAAAGGCCGCAAACCGCCTTACCTTTGTCAGCGAGCTCGCTTAGCATCTCCGCAAGCTCTTCCTTTTCCATCAGCAGAAAATCTTGGAGCACCTGCGCCGTTGTCTCGGCGGGCAATCGTTGATCCTGGAAAAAGATGATCTGCCGCATCTGTGGCGCCTCGAAATCCACGCCAGCGTCGGTCGAGTCATGTCCAAGGTGTCGAGCGACTTGAACTCGGTCGACGCCCAGATCATCGAGAAAGTACACCGCATGCGAATCACTCTCTCCGAATATCGCGACAAGTACGTCGGTGCTCGCGACCTCCTTTCGGTCCGAGGACTGCGTCTGCAGGATGGCGCGTTGGATCGTGCGTTGAAAGCCCATCGTCGGCTGAGTATTTACTTCGCGCTCGGGAGCGACGACCGGAGTGTGTCGCGTCGTGTGTGCTATTAGCCGCGCGCGAAGTTCGTCGATGTTTGCGCCGCAGGCACGGAAGGCTTCTGCAACCGCGGGATTGTCGAGCAGGCCCAGAAGGAGATGCTCGACCGTAATGTACTCATGACGCTTGCTTCTGGCGTCGACGAATAGATTCTGAAGCGTGACCTCCAGCTCTCGAGCGATCATTGTGAGTGCACACGCATCTTCGGATGTTAGCCGCACGCACGCCGCAGGCGATCGCGCACCGCCATCCACTCCGGCGCGTCGGGCGGTGATTCGATGAGTATCGCCTCGCAATCGGCACTGTCGAGCTCGCGCAGCGCGGCGTAGAGCCGGTGCGCATAGGCGAGCGGATCGCGCGGCATGCGCAGCCAGTAGTCGACGCGCTCGTCCGGGCGCGAAAAGGCGAGCACGGCGATCTTGCCCTGCAGGCGCGCGATCTCGCGATCGAGCTCGTGCACAGGCACGAGCTTCGCCGGCGTGCGCGGCGCGTAATGGCGCTCGAGGCCGCCCGAGTGCCGCGGCACATCGCTCGCCGTGGCTGCGAGCGGTTGGCCGATCGCTGCTTCGAGCTCGGTGGCGGAGATCTTTCCCGGGCGCAGCAGCACCGGCGCGCCGCGCGAGAGGTCGAGGATCGTCGACTCGATACCGACTTCGCTCGGGCCGCCCTCGAGCACGAGGTCGACATCGGCGCCGAGATCGGCGCGCACGTGCGCAGCCGTCGTCGGCGAGAGATGGCCGAAGCGGTTCGCCGACGGCGCGGCAATGCCACCGCCGAAAGCGGCGAGCAGCTCATGTGCAATCGGATGCGCGGGCACGCGCACACCGACGTTGTCCTGGCCGCCGGTGATGAAGTCGTGCGCGAGCGATGAGCGCTTCAGGATCAGAGTGAGCGGGCCCGGCCAGTAGCGCTTGGCGAGCGTTCGCGCCGGGTCCGGCACGTCGCGCGCCCAGGCGAAAGCGCGCTCGGTGCCATCGAAATGCACGATCACGGGGTGATCGGCCGGGCGGCGCTTTACCGCGTAAAGACGCGCTAGCGCGCTAGCGTTGGACGCGTCGGCGCCGAGGCCGTAAACCGTCTCGGTGGGAAAACCCACCAGGCGGCCTGCGCGCAGCAGCTTTACAGCCTTGGCGATTTCAGCCTTCACCGGCTGAAAAGAATTGCGATCCCGGCCCCGAATTCAGAGCTTGAGCGGCGCGGTCTCGAGCACCGCCTTGGTCTGCTTGCGGCGGAACTCGTCGAGCTTGGCGGCGATCGCCGTGTCCTCGAGCGCGAGGAGCGCCACCGCGAAAAGCGCCGCGTTCGCCGCGCCGGCATCGCCGATGGCGAAGGTTGCGACCGGAATGCCCTTCGGCATCTGCACGGTGGAAAGGAGCGAGTCCAATCCCTGCAAATGCTTGGACGGCATCGGCACGCCGAGCACCGGCAGCGTGGTGTGCGCGGCGACCACGCCGGCGAGGTGCGCCGCGCCCCCGGCCGCCGCGATGATCGCTTTCATGCCGTTCTTCTTGGCGTTCGTCGCCCATTCCGCCACTGCCTGCGGCGTGCGGTGCGCGGACATGGCTTTCGCCTCGTACGGAACGCCGAAATCGTCCAGCGTCTTCGCCGCCGCCTTCATCGTCTCCCAGTCGGAAGTCGAGCCCATGACGATGCCAATCATGCGAGCGATCTCCCGGTGAGGCGCTGCAGCGCCTCGCGATATTTTTCCGACGTTTTGCGAATCACCTCCGACGGCAGCTTCGGCGCCGGCGGCGTCTTGTTCCAGTCGAGGGTCTCGAGATAGTCGCGCACGTACTGCTTGTCATACGACGGCGGGCTGACCCCCACCTTGTAGGAGTCGGCGGGCCAGAAACGCGACGAGTCGGCGGTGAGCACTTCGTCGATGAGGACGAGCTCGCCTTTGTCGTCCAGCCCGAACTCGAACTTCGTGTCGGCGATGATGATGCCGCGCGTCGCGGCGTAGTCGGCCGCTTCCTTGTACAGCCGGATGGTGACGTCGCGCACCTTCTCCGCCAGCGGCTTGCCGATGAGCTTCACGACTTCATCGAACGAGATGTTCTCGTCGTGGCCGGTCTCCGCTTTGGTCGCCGGCGTGAAGATCGGCTGCGGCAGCTTCTGCGCCTGCTGCAGGCCCTTCGGCAACTCGATGCCGCAGATCCGGCCGGTCTGCTGGTAGTCCTTCCAGCCCGAGCCGATGATATAGCCCCGCACCACCGCTTCGATCGGCAGTGGCTTCAGCTTCTTGACGACGATCGAGCGGCCGCGGACCTGGTCGCGCTCTTCCGGCTTCACAACGGTCTCCGGATCGATGCCGGTGAGCTGATTGGGGACCACATGCCCGAGGCGCTGGAACCAGAAGTTGGCCATCTCGTTCAGCACGCGCCCCTTGTCGGGAATCGGGTCGGGCAGCACCACGTCGAACGCCGACAGGCGATCGCTCGTCACGATCAGCATCTTGTCGTTGCCGACGGCGTAGATGTCGCGGACCTTGCCCTTTCCGAGGCGCGGCAGGCTCTTGATGCTCGACTCGTAGAGTGCCACTACGCGGCCTGCTTCTCGAGATCCGGCCGCCACTTGCCCTGACAGGCGAGGCTGTTCATGTGCGCGCGATGGGCAAAGGCTTTCTGTGCAGCGCTCACGTTTCCGGCCTGGCCGCGCCAGGTGTTGAGCGCCGGGTTCTGCAGCGCTCGCGAGTACGAGAAAGTGAGCGGCCACGGCAGGTTCTTCATCGCCGCCATGGCAGAGAGATGCGCGGTCGCCGCCTCATCCGACTGGCCGCCGGAGAGGAACACGATGCCGGGCTGCGCCGCGGGGACGGTGCGCTTGAGAACGCGCACCGTGCGCTCGGCCACTTCATCGACGCCGGCCTGGCGCGGATTGTCCTTGCCGGAGACGCACATGCTGGTCTTGAGGATCAGGTGCTCCACCGAAACGTTGTAGGCCGCGAGCGCTGCATAAACGGCGCGCAGCGTCGCTTCGTGCACTTCTTCGGAGCGCTCAGCGGTGTGCTCGCCGTCGAGCAGCACTTCGGGCTCGATGATCGGCACGATGGAAGCGACCTGGCATGCGGCGGCGTAGCGCGCAAGGACGTGAGCGTTGGCGTACAGGCAGGCATGGGTGGGGATGCCTTCGCCGATGGTGATGACCGAGCGCCACTTGGCGAACCGGCAGCCCATCTTGAAGTACTCATCCAGCCGCTTGGCCAAGCCGTCCAGGCCTTCGCTTACCTTCTCGCCGGCAGGCGCGAGCGGCAGGTCGGCCAGGCCCTTGTCGACCTTGATGCCGGGGATGACGCCCTTCTTCTGCAGATACTGCGGGAAAGGGCTGCCGTCGTTGGCCTTCTGGCGCGCGGTCTCGTCAAACAGGATCACGCCCGACAGGTATTGCTCGACGCCCGGCGTGCTGAAGAGGAGTTGCCGGTAGGCGCGCCGGTTTTCCTCGGTGCACTCCACCTTGACCGACTGGAAACGCTTTTCGCAGGTGCCGCTCGACTCGTCGGCAGCGAGCAGGCCTCTGCCCTTCGCGACCATGGCGGCCGCGGTTTTCGCCATCAATGCTTTATCCATAGCGGTGCGTTACGGGATTGGCTTACGGGGAGGCCGAAGTCTAAGGATTGTGCGGCGCAACGCGCAACCTCCGCTTCCGGTACAATCGCGCCCTTTTGCTTGGAAATCAAAAACGTGCCCCGTAGCCTGCGCAACATCGCGATCATCGCCCACGTCGACCATGGCAAGACCACGCTGGTCGACAAGCTGCTCGCGCAGTCGGGCACCTTCGCCGCGCACCAGCACATCGAGGAGCGGGTCATGGACTCGAACGACCTCGAGCGCGAGCGGGGTATCACCATCCTGGCGAAGAACTGCGCCGTGCGGTACCGCGGCACGCATATCAATATTGTCGACACGCCCGGGCACGCCGATTTCGGCGGCGAAGTGGAGCGGGTGCTGTCGATGGTCGACGGCGTTCTCCTGCTGGTCGATGCAGTCGAAGGGCCGATGCCGCAGACGCGCTTCGTTACCCGCAAGGCGCTTGCCCACGGGTTGAAGCCGATTGTCGTCGTCAACAAGGTCGATCGTCCGGGCGCCCGCGCCGACTGGGTGGTCAATCAGACGTTCGAGCTCTTCGACAAGCTCGGCGCGAGCGAAGACCAGCTCGACTTCCCGGTGATCTACGCCTCCGCGCTCCAAGGCTGGGCATCCCCCACGCATGAACGCGGGACCGACATGGCGCCGCTTTTCGACGCGATCCTGCAGCACGTTCCGGTACGCGACGAAGATGCCGGTGGTCCCCTACAGCTGCAAATCTGTTCGCTCGACTACTCGAGCTACGTCGGTAAGATCGGCATCGGCCGCATCCGCCGCGGGCGCCTGCGGGCTGCGCAGGAGGTGCTGGTGCTCAATGGGCCGGACGCCGCGCCGATCAAGGCAAAAGTCAATCAGGTGCTGATGTTCGAAGGGCTCGAGCGCCAGCAGGTCGAAGAGGCGCAGGCGGGCGACATCGTGCTCGTGAACGGCATCGACGAGCTGGGCATCGGCAGCACGCTGTGCGACCTGGAGCATCCCGAGGCGCTGCCGCTGCTTCGCGTGGACGAGCCGACGCTGACGATGAACTTTCTGGTGAACGCGTCGCCGCTCGCCGGGCGCGAAGGCAAGTTCGTCACCAGCCGCCAGCTACGCGAGCGGCTCGAGCGGGAAACGAAAAGCAATGTGGCCCTGCGCGTCGAGTATCCGGAAGACACCGATACGTTCATCGTCTCGGGCCGCGGCGAGCTGCATCTCACGATCCTGATCGAGAACATGCGGCGTGAAGGCTACGAGCTCGCCGTCTCGCGGCCGCGCGTCGTCTACCGGGAGATCGACGGCGTGCGCTGCGAGCCGTACGAGCTCCTCACGGTCGACGTCGAGGACGCAACGCAAGGCGCGGTGATGGAGACCTTAGGCAGCCGGCGCGGCGAGCTCCTCGACATGCAGCCCGACGGCAAGGGGCGCGTGCGTCTCGACTACCGGATCCCGGCGCGCGGGCTGATCGGCTTCCAGGGCGAGTTCATGACGATGACGCGCGGCACGGGAATCATGAGCCACGTGTTCGACGACTATGCGCCGGCGAAGCCCGATCTCGAGACGCACAGGAACGGCGTGCTCGTCTCGCAAGACGACGGCGTCGCGGTCGCCTATGCGCTCTGGAAGTTGCAGGAGCGCGGCCGCATGTTCGTGAGTCCCGGCGATCCGGTGTACGAGGGCATGATCGTCGGCGTGCACACGCGCGACAATGACCTTGTCGTCAATCCCATACGCACCAAGCAGCTCACCAATATCCGCGCCTCCGGCAAGGACGAAGCGATCGACTTGACGCCACCCATCGCACTCACCTTGGAGTACGCGGTGGAGTTCATTGGCGACGACGAGTTGGCAGAAATTACTCCGCGCTCGATCCGGCTGCGTAAACGCTTCCTAAAGGAACACGAGAGAAAGCGCGCGGAACGCGCCGCCGCCTGAAGATTCACGGTTTCATTGACAGCAGGTCGGCATCTACCTTGCTCCTCTGTAAGGGTAGTTCCCGTTCCCTTCAGAGGAGATGCATGAAGATGAAAGCCTTGACTGCGGTCCTTACAGCATTTGCGCTCGCCGTTGGCATGGCGGCGTGCAATCGTGACAACGCCGGCGCGGGCTCGAGCTCGGACACCAAAGCGAAGAGCGGCAGCGCGGCGGGCGGCAGCAGCGCGCCGTCGTCGAGCAGCTCGCCCAGCAGCTCGGGCAGCGCCTCTGGCAGCTCCAGCGGTTCCATGGGCAGCTCGGGCAGCTCGTCCAGCAAATCGCCCTCCTCGGGCGGTGCGGCGGGTAGCTCGTCGGGCGGCTCGGCCGGCAGCAGCTCGAGCGGCGGCTCGAAGTAAGCCTTAGCTCATAGCCTCGCGCGCTGCGCGGATTCCACTGCGCAGCGCGCCGGCTACCGTTCCTGCCTCTTCGCTGTCGGTCGCTTCGCCGGCGAAGAACATCGTTTCGCCGATAGGCGCCGCGAGCTCTTCGCGCGCGCCTTTGCCGTTTACTCGCACGTAGCTGTAGCCACCGCGCGCGTAAGGATCGGCGCGCCAGTCCTGCACGTACGCCGCCGCCAGCTGGCGCGGTGCCGTGCGGCCGAAGATCGCTCGAACTGAACGTAGCGCCGCCCGTATCAGCGACGGCGTGGACTGCCCGCTGAGATGCGCCGCCTTGGGCCCGCCCGCCCATGCGGTGAAGAGCGGCGCGCGCATCGGCAACGGCGTCCAGCACGTCGGAAACGGCGCTTGCGACGCATGGAAGAACGCGACCTCGGGCGCGCGCTCCTCCCAGAACGCGCGATGAAAGCGCATGGCGACGCGGATCACCGGGCCCGAGACGAGCTTGGCGAGCGCGGCGCGCTTTTGCGGAAAACGCAACGGCCCCGACTGCAGAACGCCCAGCGGCACGGTGACGATCACGCGCCGCGCCCTGATGTCGAGACGCTCGCCCGCAAATGTTGCGGCGATGGTGGCGGCGCGGCGGCTCGAGCGCACGTCCGTCGCTACCGCGCCAAGCAGCAGTCGCACGCCGCGCGCGAGAAGGTCGCGCGCGAGCCAGTCGAATAGCGCGCCGTAGCCGCCTTGGGGTCGCGGCTGCGAGTCGCCGAACTCGCTGCCGGCCCATTCCTCGCGGATCGAAAGCGCGCTCACGACGCGCGGGTCGGCGGCATCGAAGCCCTGCACCATCAGGCGTGCAAAATCCTTGGTCTTCGCTGGCAGTCGCTGCTGCGTAAGGAACGCCTCGAAGGACATGTCGCGCTCCATGCGCGCGGCGTGTTCGACAGCCCGCTGCGCTTCCGCGAAGCCGTTGATTGGACGCAGGCGCCCGCCGGCGACGTAGCGTTGCTCGCGCACTGATGGGGTCGCGCCGAGCCCGGCGCGCTCGAGAAACGAATGCGTGATCTTCGCTTCGCCGTGGATGAACTCGGCACCGAGCTCGACCGGGATCTCGAGGCCCGGTACGCGCCGCGTCCAGCAGCGCCCGCCGACCCGATCGCGCGCCTCGAGCACGAGCACCGAGCGCCCGGCGCGCGCCAGCTCATCGGCCGCGGCGAGACCGGACGCGCCTGCCCCGATGACCACGAACTCGGGGGCAGGCACCGGCTTCAACAACTATTGAACCTTGACTCCGGTCTTCGCGACGACGTCCTTCCAGAGCGCGATTTCCTTCTTGATCTGCTCGCCGAAGCGCTGTGCGTCGCCGCCCGCGGGCGCGACGCCATCGGTCTCGAGCTGCTTCGCCGTCTCGGGGCTCTGCAGCATCTTGTTCACTTCCGCGTTGAGGCGCTCGACGATCGGCGCCGGCACGCCCTTCGGCGCGATGAGGCCGTGCCAGAGGATGACGTCGAAGTCGGACACGCCAGATTCGGCGATGGTCGGCACGGCGGGCTCCGCGGGCAGCCGCTTGGCGCTCGTCACTGCGATCGCGCGCAGGCGCCCGGACTTCACGTGCGGCAGCGCTGTCGCCGTGCTGCTGAAGAAAATATCGGTCTGGCCGGAGATCGTATCGGTAAGGGCGGGACCGGTACCCTTGTAAGGCACGTGGTTCAGATTCACGCCCGCGCGGTACTGAAAGAACTCGACCACCATGTGCGTGATGCTCCCCTGCCCGGCGGAGGCGAAGTTGATCGTGCCGGGCTTTTGCTTCGCCTGCGCGACCAGCGCCTGGATGTTCTTCGCCGGGAACTTGGGATTCGCGACGACGATCATAGGGCCTTGCGAGATCTGCACGACCGGCGTGATGTCGGCGAGCGGGTCGTACTTCAGCGGATAGAGCGCCGCGTTCACGGTGTAGCTCGAAGCAATGAGCGTGAGCGTATAGCCGTCCGGCTTCGCCTTGACGCCCTGCTCGATGCCGAGAAGCCCGCCGGCACCGGGACGGTTCTCGACGATTACCTGCGAGCCGAGCGCATCGGTGAGCCGCTGCGCGGTGAAGCGGGCGATGAAATCCGAGCCGCCGCCCGGCGCGAATGGCACGATGATCTGCACCGGCTTCGCCGGATACTTCTGCGCGTACGCCGGCCCGGAGAATGCGAACGAGGCGATGGCGAACGCCAGCAACTTTCTTAAGGCATCCATGGTTTTGTTCCCTTGGCTTGTGCGAGAATCGCGGCCCGGAATTCGGGGTCAGGGCCGTAATTATTGCCGAAAAGCATGACGCGCCCGCCCGCGAATTCGCGTAAGCCCGTCCGATGATCCAGATCGAAAACCTGGTGAAAGCTTTCGGCCCGAAGCGCGCGGTCGATGACATCTCGTTCAGCGTCGAGCGCGGCGAGGTGCTCGGCTTCCTCGGGCCGAACGGCGCCGGCAAATCGACCACCATGCGCATGATCACCGGCTTCATGCCCGCCTCCGCCGGCAAGATCTCCGTCGGCGGATTCGATGTCGCCGAATCGCCGATCGAGGCCAAGCGCCTGATCGGCTACCTGCCGGAGAACGCGGCCTCGTACCCCGACATGACGGTCGACGGCTTCCTCAAGTTCGCCGCCGAGCTGCGCGGCCTCGGCGGCGAGGCGAAGAAAAAGGCGGTGCGGCGCGTCATCGACCTCTGCTTCCTCGACTCGGTGCTGCATCAATCCATCGACACACTGTCGAAGGGCTACAAGCACCGCACCTGCCTCGCGCAAGCGCTGATCCACGACCCGCAGGTGCTGATCATGGACGAGCCGACCGACGGCCTCGATCCCAACCAGAAGCACGAAGTGCGCAATCTGATCCGCGAGCTCGGCGCGAAAAAGGCGATCGTCTTCTCGACGCACATCCTCGAAGAAGTCGACGCGGCGTGCACGCGAGCAATCATCATCGACCGCGGCAAGCTCGTCGCCAACGGCACGCCGGCGGAGCTTCGCAACATGTCCGAGCTCGCCGGCGCGGTTACCCTGCAGGCGCGCGGCGCGACGGCCGAACGCCTCGCGCAACTCGGCCGCGTCGAGAAGCTGAACGGTGCGTTCCGTATTTATCCGAAAGACAAATCGCAGGCGGCGCAGCTCGCGCAGGAAGTGGTCGAGCTCGTCAACATCCACGGCTGGAAGGTCGAGGGCATGTACAGCGAGCGCGGCGAGCTCGATGAAGTTTTCCGCCGCATTACGCTTCCCGACACGGTCTCGAAATGAGCGTCATCTGGACCATCACGAAGCGCGAGCTCGTGGCGTACTTTACGAGTCCGGTGGCGTACGTCTTCCTGGTGATCTTCCTTCTGCTCACCGGGTTCTTCACGTTCACGGCGGGCAGCTTCTTCGAGCGCGGCGAGGCGAGCCTCGCGAGTTTCTTCGGCTGGCATCCGTGGGTCTACCTCGTGCTCGTGCCGGCGGTCGGCATGCGCGTCTGGGCGGAAGAGCGGCGCTCAGGAACGATGGAGCTGCTCCTCACCATGCCGGTGGCGACGTGGCAGGCGATCGTCGCCAAGTTCCTCGCGAGCTGGATCTTCCTCGCGGTGGCGCTCGCTCTCACCTTTCCGGCGGTGATCACGGTCAATGTGCTCGGTGAGCCGGACAACGGCATCATCTTCGCCGGCTACCTCGGCAGCTTCTTCCTCGCCGGCGCCTATCTCGCCATCACGTGCATGACGTCGGCAATGACACGCAATCAGGTGGTGGCGTTCATCCTCTCGGTGGTCCTCTGCCTCTTCTTCATCCTCGCCGGCTTCAATCCGGTGACCGATCTTCTAGCGCGTTGGGCGAATCCGGCGGTGGTGGACACGGTGGCGGGGTTCTCCGTCGTCACGCACTTCGACGGCTTTCAGCGCGGCGTGATCGATAGCCGCGACCTGATCTTCTTTCTCTCGGTGATCGGCTTCGCGCTCTTCGCGACCGGCGTGATCATCCGCGGCCATCGCGCGGGCTGACGTGGCGAAGAAGTACGAGCACCTGATCTATTCCGCCATTGGGCTGGTCGCGCTCGCCCTGGTGTTGGTGGCATTCAACTATCTCATCTCGCGGGTGCCGGCGCGCCTGGACCTGACCGCTGGCAAGCTCTACACGCTCTCGGACGGGACGAAGAAGATCCTGCGCAATCTGCAGGGGCCGGTGAAGGTCAAGCTCTACATCTCGCAGGGCGAGAGCGTGCCGGTGCCGCTCAGGAGCTTCGCGCAGCGCGTCGAGGACCTGGTGCGCGAGTTCAAGTCGGTCGCCGGATCGAATCTCATCATCGAGCGCTACAACCCGCGCCCGGATTCGGAAGAAGAAGATGCGGCGCAGCTCGACGGCATTGATTCGCAGCAGCTCGTCTCCGGCGAGCAGTTCTACCTCGGCGCGGTGGTGAGCCAGCTCGACCGCAAGCAGACGCTGCCGGCGATCAATCCGCAGCGTGAGCGCCTGCTGGAATACGATCTGGTGCGCGCCATCGCGCGCGTCGGCACCAACGAGCGGCCGAAGATCGGCCTGATGGCGGGTCTGCCGGTCCTGGGCGAGAAATTCAATCCGTTCACGCGGCAGAGCTCGGAGCCGTGGGTGCTCGCGACCGAGTTGAAGCGCGAGTTCGACGTCAAGGAAGTGCCGTTCACGGCAAAAGAGATCGACAAGGACGTGAACGTGCTGCTCCTCATCCACCCGCGCGACATGCAGCCCGAGCAGGAGTACGCGCTCGACCAATTCGTCCTGCGCGGCGGCAAGCTCATCGTGTTCGTCGATCCGTACGCCTACTTCGACCAGGCGCCGCAGATGCCGGGCGTGCCGCCGATGCCGTCGAGCTCGAACCTGCCGACGCTGTTCAAGGCCTGGGGGGTCGAATTCGACCCGAACAAGGTGATCTCCGATGTGGTGTTCGGCTCCGGCGGCGGTGCGCGCTATACGCCGACGGTGCTCTCCCTAAACCGCACCGCCTTCTCCCGCGACGACGTCGTCACCGGCTCGATCGAGACGCTGCTCTACGCTTTCGGCGGCGCCTTCCACCTCAAGGCCGCCGAGGGACTCAAAGCGACCGACCTCGTGCACAGCTCGCCTAACTCGATGCTGGTCGACAACGCCGACGCGACCAAGTCCGGCGATCAGGCGACGCGCAGCTTCAAGCCGAGCGGCAATCCAATGCCGCTCGCGGTGCGCTTGACCGGTAAGTTCAAGACGGCGTTTCCCGACGGGCTCAAAGCAGCCGAGAAGCCGGGAGAAAGGCAAGCCGAAAAGGAGAAACCGGTCGCCGGCACGCCGGCGCTGCGCGAGAGCGCCAACGAGAACTCCGTAATCCTGGTCGCCGATGTCGACATGCTGGCTGATGGCGCCGCGGTCGACGTTCAGGAGATGTTCGGCCGCAAGATCGTCGTGCCGTCGAACGGCAACCTCGCCTTTGCCCTCGGCATGGTCGAGCAGTTCGCCGCCGGCGATGAACTGATCTCGCTCAGGAGCCGCGCCAGCGCCTTCCGGCCGCTCACCGTGGTGCGCGAGCTGGAAGCCGAGGCGCAGAAGCAGTACTTCGGCAAGATCCAGGCGCTGGAAGACGAGCTGCAGAAGACCAACGCCAAGCTCCAGGAGCTGCAGAAGGCTCAAGGCTCGGCGGCGAAGGGTGGCCAGATCCTGAGCGCCGAGCAGCAGGCCGAGCTCGAGCGGTTTCGCAAGCGCGTCGCCGAGACCCGCCTCGAGCTGAAGGAAGTGCGCCGCAGCCTGCGTCAGGACGCCGAGGCGCTGGTGTTTTGGACCAAGGTGGTGAACATCGCCCTGATGCCGCTCCTGGTCGCGGTCTTTGGCGTCGGCGTCGCCCTCGTCCGCCGTCGGCAGCAGTCCCGGATTCGGCGCGCCGCATGAACGCGCGCATCGCCATCGCGCTCGTGGTGCTGCTTGCCGTGCTCGGAGGCGCGGCGCTCATCTACAACTACAAGGAGCGCAGCGAGCGCGCCGAGAACGTCGGCACCCTCGGACGGCCGCTCATCACCGATCTCAAGGCGGCGGATATCGCGGCGATCAAGATCGTCGAGCCGAAGGCGACGCTCACTCTGAAGCGCGAACAGGACAGCTGGGTGATCGCCGAGCGCCGCAATTTTCCGGCGGACATCGCCAAGGTGCGCGAGTTCGTGGTGAAGTTGATCGGCCTGAAGGTCGGCCAGAGCGAGCCGATCGGTGAGAAGGATCGCGCGCGCCTCAACCTCGATGCGAGCGGCACGCAGGTGGAATTCGCCGGCGCCGATGGCAAGTCGCTCGGCAAGCTCACCGTCGGCAAAAAGTACTTCAAGCGCGAGGTCGAAAATCCTGATAAGGCGCCCGCCGACGGCCGCTTCATCGCGCTGCCCGGTGATGCGAGCACCGTGTACATCGTCTCGGATCCGCTCGCGCAAGCCACGGCGAAGAGCGCGGACTGGATCGACCGCGCATCGTTCGAGGTCGAGAAAGTGAAGACACTCGACGTACGGCTGGCCGACGGCGAGCAGTGGCGCCTGGCGCGCGCGGCGGACAACGCCGACTGGAAGCTCGAGCCGCTGAAGGGCGGCGAGAAGCTCGACAACGGTCGGGCCAACGCCGCCACCTATTCGCTGTCGATGCTCGAGCTCGCCGATGTGGCGCCGGACGATGTGAAGGACACGGGGCTCGACAAACCGGCGTTGATCAATGCGACGACGCTCGACGAGCTCGCCTACGAGATCAAGGTCGGAAGACTCGAGGGCGACAACTACTATGTGCGCTTCAGCTCGTCGGGCTCGCCGCCTGCGGAGGCGGCCGGACCGGATGCCGAGCGGCTGAAGAAGCTGCGCGAGCGCCTGCCGCGCGAGAAACAGCTCGCCAAGTACCTGCTGCTCATCCCGAAGTCGAAGCTCGAGGACACGCTCAAGCCACGCGCCGAGCTGCTTGAGAAAAAAGGCGACAGGAAATAGTCCGCTAGCCGGGATAGCCGTCCGGGTTTTGCGACTGCCAGCCCCAGGCGTCGCGGCACATCTCTTTCAGTGTGAGGCGCGCGCGCCAGCCGAGCTCGCGCGCGGCTCGCCTTGCGTCGGCGTAGCACTCCGCCACATCGCCGGCGCGGCGAGCATGGAATTCCAGCGGTATCGATTTACCTGAGGCGCGCTCGAACGCGTGCACGACTTCGAGCACCGAATAGCCTCGCCCCGTGCCCAGATTGGCGGTGATCGATCGCGCCTCGCGCTCGAGAAAGCGCAGCGCCGCGACATGTCCCTCGGCCAGATCCATGACGTGCAGGTAGTCGCGCACGCCCGTGCCATCGCGGGTCGGATAGTCGCGGCCCCATACCCGCAGCGCCGGCCGGCGGCCGACGGCCACCTGTGCGACAAAGGGCAGCAGGTTATTCGGCACGCCGCGCGGATCTTCGCCGATGCGAGCGCTCGGATGCGCGCCGATGGGATTGAAGTAGCGTAGCGCGGCATAGCGAAATGCCGATTCGGCTGCGGCCTGGTCCGCGAGTATGTGCTCCGCCATCAGCTTGCACTTGGCGTAGGGGTTCACCGGCCGCAGAGGATGATCCTCGGTCAAAGGCAGGCGCTCGGGCTCGCCATAGACGGTGGCGGAGGAGCTGAACACGATGCGGCGCACGCCGCACTCCTCCATCGCCTGCAAGAGCGCGATCGTGCCGGCGACGTTGTTCTCGTAATACATGAGCGGCTTCTCGACCGATTCGCCGACCGCCTTCCACGCCGCGAAATGCACCACCGCCTGCACCTTCTCCTGCCGCAGCAGCTCCGCCATTGCCGCTCGATCGCGCACGTCGCCGCGATGAAAGCCGATCTCGGCGCCGCTCGCGAGAGCGCGGATGCGCTCGAGCACGCTCGCTTTGGCGTTGCCGAGGTTGTCGACAATCACCGGTCGATAGCCGGCCGCGGCGAGGGAGACCGTGGTGTGCGAGCCGATGTAGCCGAGGCCGCCGGTAACGAGGACTGCGGGCTTTGCCAACGTGCGCTGGATGGAGAGAAGCGCACCATTGTAGCGGCGCCTCTAGCACGTTCCTGTTTAACGCATTGCGGCGGCGACGCCTTCATCGCAACGCGCTTGTGCGCGCCGCCGCAAATATTGATCTCGCCCCATTTTCCGGCCTATAAAGAGGGCGAGGAGGCAAGCCCGTGGCAAATTCCATCAAACGCATCAGGACGATTGCGCTCGTCGGCCAGGCCGGCTGCGGCAAGACCAGCCTCGCCGAGGCGCTGCTGGCAGCAGCGGGAGCGATTCCCGCCGCCGGCAGCGTCGAGCGCGGCACTACCGTCTGCGACTACACCCCGCTCGAGAAGGAACTGCAGCATTCACTGAAGCTCGCCGTCGCCAGCTTCGCGGCCAAGGCCGACGGCGAGGAATTCCGCGTGCATCTGCTCGACACGCCGGGGTATCCCGATTTCCTGGGTCACGCGCTGCCCGCGCTCGCGGCGGTCGAGACCGCGGCCATCGTCATCAATGCGCAGAACGGCATCGAGATGATGACCGGCCGCTTCATGCAGTGGGCGCAGAAGCGCGGCCTCGACCGCCTGATCATCGTCAACAAGATCGACGCCGACAACGTCGACTGCGAGGAACTGCTCAGCCGCATCCAGCAGGCCTTCGGGCGCGAATGCCTGCCGCTCAATCTGCCGGCGGCAAACCGCAGCAAGGTTTCCGACTGCTTCTTCGCGCCCTCGGGCGACGCCGACTTCTCGTCGGTGGAAGAAGCGCATCGCCGCCTCATCGACCAGGTGGTGGAGGTCGACGAGAAACTGATGGAGAGCTACCTCGAAAAAGGCGAGGTGACGCCCGACGAGCTGCACGAGCCGCTCGAGCGCGCGCTGCGCGAGGGGCACCTGATTCCGGTGGTCTTTGCCTCCGCGCGCACCGGCGCCGGCGTGCGCGAATTGCTCGATGTCATCGTCAAGCTGCTACCCAATCCGACCGAGGGCAATGCTCCGGTGTACACGGTGACGCCCTCGGGCGGCGGTGAGCCGAAGGAGATCACGCCGCTTCCCGACCCGGGCAAGCATGCGCTTGCGCACGTGTTCAAGATCGAGATCGATCCCTACATCGGCCGCGTCGCCGTCTTCCGCGTGCACCAGGGGCGGCTCACCTCCAACATGCAGCTCTACATCGGCGAAGGCAGAAAACCGATCAAGCCGGGGCATCTGTACATGCTGCGCGGAAAGCAACAGACGGAAGTACATGAAGCCATTCCCGGCGACATCTGCGCCATCGCCAAGGTGGACGAGATCCAGTTCGACCAGATCCTGCACGACTCGCCCGAGGACGCGCACGTGCACGCGAAACCGCTCGAGCTGCCGACGTCGGTGTTCGGCCTCGCCGTCATGCCGAAGAAGCGCGGCGACGAGCAGAAGGTGTCCGACGTCCTGCACAAGATCTCGGCCGAGGACCCGTGCTTTCGCATCGAGCACAACGCCCAGGCGAACGAGACGGTGATGCGCGGCTTGGGCGAGATCCACCTGAAGACCGTGCTCTCGAAGATGTCGCAGCAGTACAAGCTCGATCTCGACACCAAGCCGCCGTCGATTCCGTTTCGCGAGACGGTGGCTGCGAGAGCGGAAGGCCACAGCCGGCACAAGAAGCAGACCGGCGGCGCCGGCCAGTTCGGCGAGGTGTTCCTGCGCATCGAGCCTCTCGCGCGCGGCAAGGGCTTCGAGTTCGTCGACGCCGTGAAAGGCGGCTCCATCCCGAACCAGTTCATCCCCTCGGTGGAAAAGGGCGTGAGGAGCGTGCTGGACAGCGGCTTCGTCGCCGGTTTCCCGATCCAGGACGTGCGCGTGGTCGTCTACGACGGCAAGAGCCACCCGGTCGACTCGAAGGATGTGGCGTTCATGTCGGCCGGGCGCAAGGCCTTCCTCGATGCGCTCGCCAAGGCGCGGCCGATCATCCTCGAACCCATCGTCAACGTCGACATCACGGCGCCCGAGGAAAAGATGGGCGACATCGCCGGCGAGCTCTCCGGGCACCGCGGGCAGATCAAAGGCTCCGACACGCCGCGGCCAGGCGTCGTGCAGATCGCAGCGCAGGCGCCGCTCTCCGAGCTCGAGCACTTCCCGGCGCGGCTCAAGTCACTCACCGCCGGCCATGGCTCCTACAGCCTCGAGTTCAGCCACTACGAGGCCGCGCCGCCGCAGCTGCAGCAGAAACTCGCCGCCGCGCACAAGCCGCACGCCGAAGTCGAGTAACGCTTCAATTCCGTACGACGTACGGAATCCGGCCATGCACTTCGTGCGCAGCGGCAGCGGCTCTCCGGCACTGGTCTTCGTGCACGGCTTTGCCTGCACGCACGAGGACTGGCGCGCGCAGATCGAGCACTTCCAGCGCTCGCATGACGTGGTCGCGTGCGACCTGCGCGGTCATGGCCGAACGCCCGGCCGGCCGCACGAGTGCTCGATCGAGCACTACGGCGGCGACGTCGCGGCGCTCGTCAACAACCTGGAGCTCGCGCGCGCCGTGCTCGTCGGCCACAGCATGGGCTGCCGCGTGGTGCTGGAAGCGGCGCGACTGATACCGGACAGTGTGGCGGGCCTGGTGCTGGTCGACGGCAGCCGCAACGCGACGAGCGACGCGGAAAGCGCGGAAGCCGCTGCTCGGGCGACGGTCGAGAAGATGGGTTACGCAAAGTTCGCCGAAGCGCTCTTCCGCCAGATGTTCTTCAAGCCCTCGCCGCAGGCGGACGCGATCGTCGAGCGTGCCGTGCGCTCGAGCGCCGAGTTCGGGCCGCAGCTCTGGCCACGCATCACGCGCTGGGATGCGGGGCAGATGGACGCCGCCTTCGCCGCACTGCGCTCGCCGGTGCTCGCCATCCAGAGCACGACGCGCAATGCGCAGCTGCAGCGCGCGCCGCTAAGGCCGGGCGATACCTCGCCGTGGATCGATTACCTGCGCGCTCGCGGCGCGCGCGTCGAAATCGTGCCGCACACCGGGCACTTCACGCAGCTCGAAGCGCCGAGTGTCGTCAACCGGCTGGTCGCCGAGTTCCTGCGCCAGCTTCCTTCTTAGAGCGCCGCGCTGCAAAGCGCGTTCTTGCAGCCATTACCTTTTTCGGTCACCGAGATCGCTCGCAGTAGCCCCTTGAGGTTCTTTCTATTGTCTGCGCTCGAGCGCTCGGTGGTGGTCGAGAGATGAAGGTCGATCCACGTCCCGGCCTGGACCCAATGGGCACGCAGATGCGAACTGACGATGCCGCTGAACACCTGGTCGTACATGACGGTATCCCAGCCGCCAACGCGCTCGAAGGCGACGTTGACCGGCGGCGGCAGCTTGGCTTTCTTGAGACCCGGCAAGTCCTTTTCCCATTGCTTGGCCGCCGAGCCGCTGAATAAGCGATCGGGTTCGAACCAGCCCGACAGAATCAGGCTTTCTTCTTTCTCGTCCTCGAAATAGAAGTAGCGCGGGTTGCTGGTTCCACCGCCCAGGGCCGACTTGTCCTTGCGCGACCAGTTGCCTCTCGGCAATGTCATGGCCAGCTGACTGACCGGGACGGAAAGCTGGTAGGCGCTCTTCGTTTCGCTTATCTGGATGGCCTCGGTCGAGCGAGGCGCGGGTGTCGAGCATGCACCGCCGAGGAGCAACGCGGCGGCTACGAGAATCGGCTTGGTCTTCATGAGTCCCCCCTTGGCGCTTTTTTGTACGGCGACGCGCCGCCGGATTATTCCGCAATGCGCGGTGTTCTGCAGAACGATTTTGTCAGACGTGCCTAAAAGCCATAGAGCTCCGCCGGGTTGTCGGCGAGGATGTGCTGCTGCACCTTGGCGTCGGGCGCCCAGTCGGCGAGTAAATCGAGAAGCGCTTCGTCGTCCGGCGGCGCGGGCTTGCGCGCCGATGGATGCGGCCAGTTCGATGCCCAGAGCATGCGGCTCGGCGCGTGCTTCACCAGCGCCTTGGCGAGACGGCCGACGTCCTCGTAGTTCGGCGCGCCGCTCTTCGATGTCTCATAAGGCGCCGAGAGCTTGACCCAGCAGCGTCCCGTGTCCACGAGACGCAGGAGCGCCTTGAACGCTGCATCATCGGGCGTCACCGGCTCCAGGAATTTGCCGGTGTGGTCGATCACGAACCGCCCAGGGAGCCGCTTGATCTGCGCCTCGTATTGCGGCAGCTCGCGGCCGTCGAGCTGGATGTTGGCGTGCCACCCGAACGAGTGCACCCGCGCCATCACCGCATCCATGACATCGAAGCCGAGCATGCCGCCGTGCAGGGTCATGATCCTCACCGCGCAGATACCGGCCTTCGTCAGGCGCTCGAGCTCGGCGTCTGCGACGTCGGGTTTGACCACGGCGACGCCTTTCGCGCTCTCGCCCAAGGCCCGGATCGCGCTCACGGTCACGGTGTTGTCGTCGGCGTAGGCATTGGGCTGGACGACGATGACGCGCTCGATGCCCAGGCGCCTTTGCAAAGCGCGGTAATCCTCGACGGTGAACGTTCCGGGCAGGAAGGTACCCGGCGCGGCCGGCATTGCCTCGTCGTAGAAGTGCATGTGCGTATCGCAGGCACCTTTCGGCGCGCGAATTCTCATTCGCGTCTCGCTTTCTTCGCAGCGCGCTTCGGCGCGGCCGGATTCGGCACCTCCTCGGCGGTGCAGAAGACGCCACCCTGGTGGGTCTCGGCGATGACGTCGCCGCTCGGCTTTTCGCGCGCGAGCACTTCCTCGGCGTAGATCTCGCTGTCGTCCTGCGGCTTGTAGCCGAGGCGATGGGCGTTGGAGTTGTCGTACCAGGCGCGCTTGTTCCGGGAGATGCCGTAGACGATCTCGAACTTGATGTCGGGATGTTCGATGCCGACGGCGACGAGCTGCGCCAGATCGCGCGGGCTGAACCAGAGGGAAAGACGCCGCTTGTCGATCGGTCGCGGCCCGACGTTGCCGATGCGCATCATGAACACCTGCATGCCGTACTTGTCCGCGTACAGACTGCCGAGCGCCTCGCCGAACACCTTGGAGACGCCGTAGCGGCTGTCGGGCTTCGGATAGACGCGATGATCGATGGTTTGATCGCGGCGATAGAAGCCGACGGCGTGGTTGCTGGTCGGAAAGAGGATGCGTCTGACGCCGTTCCTGCGCGCCGCTTCGAACATGTTGTAGCAGCCGACGATGTTCGCCTGCAGGATCGCCTGCCACGGCCCCTCGACCGAGTAGCCGCCGAGATGCACCACCGCGTCGACGCCCTTGGTGATGCGCAGCGCATCGGCCATCTTCGAGATGTCCGCCCGCACGAAGCGGTGGCCCTTCGGCGGCTTGAGCGCTCGCCGATCGGAGAGCCGCAGGCGGTACTTGTCGACGAGCTCGCGGGCGAGGTGCGTGCCGACATCGCCCGCGGCACCGGTGATGAGCACGGTCTTCACAGGAACCTCTCGAGGGCCTCGTTGAACAGCCTGGCGCGCTCGAAATATACCGAGTGGCCGGCCGCCGGCACACGCAGCGCCTGCCCTTTCGGGGCGAGGGCGGCAAGCAGCGGCCCGGCCATCGGCGGAAATACCCAGTCTTCGTCCCCGGTGATGAAGAACACCGGCATCGGCAGGTGCTCGAGCAATTGCGGTGAGCGCGTGCGCAGCTCCCCGAGGCGCTGGCGCACCTCCTCGCGAAACGCGCCGTCGGCGAGCTCGAGGATCTGCCCATAGAGATGCGCGAGCGCCGGCTGCTCGCGCGCCATGCGCTCGCCGCTCGCCGGATGGATACCGCGCCCAGCGAGCTCGGCGAGCGCCGCCGGCGCGCGGCGCACCCAGTCGCGGATGCCGGCATCTCCGAGCTGGTTGAAGTCGAGCGTGCCGGAGGTGCACGCCATGACGAGAGCGCGCACGCGCTCGGGGTGTCGCAGCGCGTACTCGAGGCACGTCCAGCCGCCCATCGATTGGCCGACGAGCGTCGCTTCGCTCACCTCGAGCAAATCGAGCAGCGCCGCGAGATCGTCGGCATAAGTATCCGGCGCCCGCGGCCCCGGCACGCGGCTCGACGGCGGAAAGCCGCGATGCGAGAACACGATGCAGGTGTGGCGTGCGGCGAAATACGACACCTGCTGCCACCACGAGATGTGGTTGCCGCCGAGGCCGTGCGCGAAGACAAGCGCCGGGCCTGCGCCGGTCAGTTCATAGTAGATGTCGGCGTCGCCGCGGCGCAGGCGGCCCGTACGTTTCATCGGCCGACTCTGCTCTTGCGCGTCCAATGCTCGGCGTTGACGCTGCCTTTTGGCGCGCGGCCCTTCACGATCTCGTCCGCCTGCGCCACGGTCTCGAGCGACTGATGTTCGATCGCCGGCAGCGTCAGGCCCGCGGTGTGCGGCGTGGCGATGACGTCCGGGCGCGCCGCGAGCCGCGGCGTCGGCATCTGGTCGGGTGCACGGCCGACGTCCATGGCGCAGCCGGCGAGCTTTCCCGCGTCGAGCGCCGACTCCAGGGCTTGCTCGTCGACCAGGTTGCCGCGGGAGACGTTGATGAGATAGGCGCCGCGCTTCATCAGCGAGAAGGCGCGCTCGCCGATCAGATTTTCCGTCTCGGCAGTCGCGACGGCGAGCGGCACGACGTAATCGGCTTTCGCGAGAAGCTCCTCGAGCGGCACCTGCTCCACCCGCTGGTAGGGATCATGGACCAGCACGCGCATGGCGAGCGCTCTGCCGATGCGCACCACCTCTTTGCCGATCGCGCCGTAGCCGATCACGCCTAGTGTGCTCCCCTTCAACTCGCGACCCATTTCCGCCTTGGGCACGCGGCCGGCGCGGTATTCCATCGTCGAGCGCGTGATGCCGCGCGAGAGGTCGATCAGAAAGCCGAGCACCATTTCCGCCACCGCCGTTACGAAACCGGCGCTCGCCTGCGTGACCAGCACACCGGCTTTGCTCGCGGCCGCCACGTCGACATTGCGGATATCGATGGCGCAGCGCAGGAACGCGATCAGCTTCGGCAGCCGCTGGAAGAGCTCCGCCGGCCCCGCCGATTGGCGATAGGAGACGATCAGGTCGCAATCGGCGGCGGCGGCGATCAGCGCCTCGCCTTCCAGCGGCGCGGCGCCCTCGTGCAGCTTCACTTCGCCGAGCCTCCTCAACCCGGCGAGCGCGCGCTCGCCGTAATAGAGCTCGCGCGCGTCAGGCGAATGGGTCAGCAGTATGCGCACGTGGGGAAAATAGGGACCGTCCCTATTTAAGCGGCTTTTTTCTGCTCGGTGGCGAATTTGCGATAGCGCTCGAGCGAGCGCGTGAGATGGCGCCGCATCGCCTCGCGAGCCGCCTTCGCCTCGCGCGCGGCGATGGCGTCGTAGATGCGCTGATGCTCTTCCTGGATGAGCGCGAGGTAGGCGCGCTGGCCGCCCATGCGCTCGGGCAAGCCGGCGACCGTGCGCCGCGGAATGAGATGGCGGCCGATGAACTGCAGGAAGCGCGGAAACTCCGGATTGCCGGTCGCTTCCGCGATGGCGCGGTGAAAGCCGATGTCCTCCTCGACCGCCGCGCCATCGGCCTCGATCGCCTGCTCGAGCGCCTGGAGCGCGGTGGCGATGGCGCGCACCTGCTGCTTGCTCGCGCGCTCGGCGGCGAGGCCCGCCGATTCGATCTCGACGCCCAGGCGTAGCTCCATCACGTTCAGGATGTTATCGAGCGACTGCAGGCGCTCGGGCTCGATGCGAAAGGGCGAGTGCTGCGGCTCGGGCGCGACGAACGCGCCCACGCCCTGGCGTGTGATGACGAGACCCTCGGCGCGCAGTGCCGCGACCGCCTCGCGCACGACGGTGCGCGAGACGCGCGCGGCGCGCGTCAGCGCCTGCTCGGTCGGCAGCCGCGCGCCCGGCGCGAGGCGTCCGCTCCTGATCTCGCCCGCCAGCTGCTCGAACAGCTGGCGCGAGAGCTTGTGCTCCGTGGCGAGGGGACGGATACGCATCGCTTGACGAGCGCTATCGGGGAGGTTGTATGATGACTGATGAATCTTACCAGAGGAGGATTCAATGTTTGCTCGCTATTTCACCGCCGCCGCGACCGCGGCCGCGCTGCTCGTGGCCGCACCGGCAACGCTCGCGCAGCAGAAGATGATCGTCAAAGCGGCCGACGTGCATCCGCTCGGCTATCCCACGGTCGAGGCGCTCGTGCGCATGGGGCAGAAGCTCGAAAGACAGACCAATGGCCGCTACTCGATCCAGATGTATCCGGCGATGCAGCTCGGCGGCGAGAAAGAGATGATCGAGCAGGCGCAGGTCGGGGCGCTGCAGATCGCGCGCATCTCGGTCGGGCCGATGGGGCCGATCGTCGATGAGCTGAACGTCTTCAACCTGCCGTTCATCTTCCGCGACGAGAACCACATGCGCAAGGTGATCGACGGGCCGATCGGCAAGGAGCTGCTCGACAAGGTGTCGAATTCCAGCGCCCGCCTGATCGCGCTCGGCTGGATGGATGCCGGCACGAGGAACGTCTATGCCGACAAGCCGGTGACCAAACCTGCCGACCTGAAGGGCATGAAGGTGCGCATGATGGGCAACCCGATCTTCGTCGAGACGATGAACGCCATGGGCGGCAACGGCGTCGCCATGGGCTTCAACGAGCTCTACCAGGCGCTGCAGACCGGCGTCGTCGACGGCGCCGAGAACAACGAGCCGACGCTCCTCGCGCAGAACCACTATCAGGTGAAGAAGGTGTACAGCCTGACGGGGCATCTCATCATTCCGGAAATATTCGTGTTCTCGAAAGCGAGCTGGGACAAGCTGCCGAAGGCCGACCAGGAGCTGATCCGCCAGCTCGGGCGCGAGGCGCAGCTCGAGCAGCGTCAGCTCTGGGACAAGATGGTCGCCGAGGCGACCGAGAAGCTGAAGGCGGCCGGCGTCAAGTTCGTTCCGGCGGACAAGAAAGCTTTCTACGAAGCGACGCAGCCGGTGCGCGACAAGTACGGCTCGAAGTACAGCGCGCTCATCAAGCGCATCCAGGACACGCAGTAACGTTTGACCTACGGCGGGCCGCGCGACGCGGCCCGTTTTTATGCCCGCCCGCTACCGCCGCGCCATGGAGCTGCTCTACCTCGCGTGCATCGTTCTCTCGGGGACGGCGATGGTGGTGATCACGCTGATCATTCCGTACGGCGTCTTCATGCGTTACGTCATGAACAAGCCGCAGGGCTGGCCTGAGCCGGCGGCGGTGGTGATGATGGTGATGTTCTCCTTCATCGGCGGCGCCGCGGTCTATCGCGCCAACGCGCAGATCGCCGTCGAAGCTCTGATCAAGGCAGTCGGATCACGCACGCGCGAGGCGATGGTGTGGGGCGTACATGCCTGCATGGCGCTGACAGGCGCCTTCATGCTGCTTTACGGCGTCCACCTGTGCCAAGTCACCTGGCAGAACACGATGGCGGAGTTTCCGGCGCTGCGCGTCGGTATCGTGTATCTGCCGATTCCGGTCGCCGGGCTTTTCACGCTGCTCTTCATCGCAGAGAAGGTGTGGCTTGGTGATCCGCCAAAGACCGACGTCATGTACACCGACCAGGCGGCGGAGCTCGAATGAATTCGGGGTCAGGTACGGACTTAAACGCGCCGCGTGGGCAGTTCGGGCTCCGTCCCCGAATTCGGTGCCTGACCCCGAATTAGATGGACGTCCTCGTCCTTCTCGGCTCGTTCACGCTGCTTTGCGCGCTAGCGGTGCCGGTCGCCTACGCGCTCGGCCTCGCGGCGTTGATCGCCGCGCTGTGGACGGACATTCCGCTCGAAGCGGTGATGCTGAAGATCTCCGATGGCACGGACGACTTCGCGCTGCTCGCGATTCCGTTCTTCGTACTCGCGGGCGCGATCATGGCCGAAGGAGGCATGGCGACGCGCCTCGTAAACCTCGCGGCAGTGTTCGTCGGCTTCATCCGCGGCGGCATGGCGATCGTCAACATCCTCGCCTCGACGCTCTTCGGCTGCATCTCGGGCTCGTCGGTCGCCGATACCGCCTCGATCGGCTCGGTGATGATTCCGCAGATGATCCGCCAGGGATATCCGCGCATCTTCGCCACCAACGTGACGATCTGCGGCTCGGTGCAGGCGCTGATGATCCCGCCGTCGCACAACGCGGTGATCTACTCGGTCGCGGCCGGCGGCACGATCTCGGTGGCGTCGCTGTTCCTAGCCGGCGTCTTCCCCGGCCTGCTGTTCGGGGCGTGTCTCATCGGCTTGGTGGTGTGGACCGCGCGCCGGAAGAACCTACCCGTCTCGCGTCCGGTGCCGCTCGCCGAGGTGCCGAAGATCGTCGTCGATGCGCTCTGGGGCCTGGTCACCGTCGTGATCATCATGGGCGGGATACTGAGCGGCGTCTTCACGCCGACCGAATCGGCCGCGGTCGCGTGCGTCTACGCGTTCCTCGTCACCTTCTTCGTCTACAGAGACTACAAGTGGCGCGACCTGCCGCACCTCGTGCATCGCGTGGTGAAGACGGTGGCGATGGTGATGATGCTGATCGGCTTCTCGGTCGGTTTCGGCTACATGATGGCGATCATGCAGATTCCGGCGAAGGTGACCTACTTCTTTCTCAGCATCTCGGAGAACAAGTATGTCTTCCTGCTGCTGGTCAACATCCTGCTGCTGATCCTCGGCACGTTCATGGACCTTGCGCCGATGCTGCTCATCTGCACGCCGATCTTCCTGCCGGTGATCTACAAGCTCGGCATCGACCCGGTGCACTTCGGCATGATCATGATCCTGAACCTCGGCATCGGCCTCATCACCCCGCCGGTCGGACCGACGCTGTTCGTCGGCTGCGCCATCGGCAAGGTCACCATGGAAGAGGTGTCGAAGGAGCTCTGGCCGTTCTACGGCGCCATGTGCTTCGCGCTAGTGCTCGTCACGTATATCCCGGCGCTGTCGCTCTGGCTCCCGGGTGTGATGAAGTAGTACATTTGCGGCTCACCTCTAGGAGGAGGAGCAAAGATGGCCAGGTTCACTCGCCGTAAATTCCTGCAGGCGTCCGGCGCCGGCCTCGCGGGGATTCTTGCGTCACATCAGGCGCCGGTGCTGGCGCAGCAACGCACCGTGCACTGGATCAAATGGAACGACTTCGTGCCGGCATCCGACGAGCTGCTGCGCAAGACGATGCTGCCCGAGGCGATGAAGGCGCTCGGCATCAAGATCAACCTGGAGACCGTGAACGGCAACGATCTGCAGCCGCGCGTCACCTCGGCCATCCAGTCGGGTAGCGGCCCGGACGTCTTCATGCTGTTCAACAACCACCCGCACATCTATGGCGCGAGCTCGGTCGACGTCTCGGATGTCGCCGATGCGATCGGCAAGGCGCAGGGCGGCTACTACAACGTCGCCAAAGCGAACACCATGGACGGCAAGAAGGTGCTGTCGGTGCCATGGGCGGTGATCGGCGCCGAGATCGCCTACCGCAAGTCGTGGTTCGATGAGATCGGCCTCTCCAAATTTCCCGAAACCTGGGAGCAGTACCACGATGCCGGCAAGAAGCTGAAGGCGAAAGGCCGTCCGATCGGCCAGACGCTCGGCCACACCTTCGGCGACGCGCCGACCTTCAGCTATCCGCTGCTGTGGTCCTTCGGCGGCAAGGAAGTCGACGAGCAGGGCAAGGTGGCGCTCGACTCGAAGGAGACGCTCGAGTCGGTGAAGTTCATGCAGGCCTTCTGGAAGGACGCGCACGACGAAGGCGGCCTCGCCTGGGACGACACGAACAACAACCGCGCGTTCCTCTCCGGCACCATCTCGGCGACGCTGAACGGCGCCTCGATCTACATCGAGACGCTGCGCAAGCCCGACCAGTACAAGACCGAGAAGAACACGCCGATGAAGGACGACATCCGCCATTCGCCGCTGCCGCGCGGCCCGAAGGGCCAGTTCGGCTTCCACCTCTTCCAGTCGCACATGGTGATGCGCTACTCGAAGAACCAGGAGGCGGCGAAGGAATTCCTGAAGTGGATCCACGACCCGAAGAACTACGAGCGCTGGTTCGTCTCGCAGAAGGGCTATTCGACGCCGCCGGCCGCCATGTGGGAGAAGCACAAGATGTGGGACGAGGATCCGGTGATGGCGCCGTTCAAGATCGCTGCCCGCCTCGGCCTCTCGCCGGGCTATGCCGGTCCGCCGAACCGCAAGGCCGCGGAGGTGCTGACGAAGTACATCATCACCGACATGTATGCCAAGGCGGTGCAAGGCATGTCGCCGCAGGAAGCGGTGAAGTGGGCCGCGGGGGAAGTGCGCCAGATCTATAGCGCCACGTAGGACCCCTCTTGGAGGCAGCCAAGCCGGCCGCGCTTCAGTTCGTAAGCCGGGGGCCGATCAGCCGGGCACTCGAGCGCGAAGGCACGCTCGCGTTCTGGCTGCTCGCCCCCACGCTCCTTATCCTGACCGTCTTCATCGCCTACCCATTCGTGTTGGGCGTGTGGCTGTCGCTATCGAACTCGACGGTCGGCGAGCCCGGGCACTTCATCGGCCTCGCGAATTTCCACAAGATCTTCGCCGATTCGATCTTCCGCACGGCGGCGATAAACACCTTCGTCTACACGGGCATCACCACCGTTTTCAAGCTCGCCCTGGGGCTATGGCTGGCCCTGCTGCTGAACCGCCACTTCCGCGGCAAAGCGTGGATCCGCGCGTTCATCCTCCTGCCGTTCATCATCCCGACCGTTCTTTCGACGCTCGCCTGGAAGTGGATGTTCGACCCGACGTTCAGCGTCTTCAACTGGCTCTTCTGGAAGATGCACATCATCAACTCCCGCATCAACTGGCTCGGCGATCCGGAGCTGGCGATGGGCTCGATCATGATCGTCAACGTCTGGCGCGGCGTGCCGTTCTACGCCATCAGCCTGCTCGCCGGCCTGCAGACCATCAATCCCGATCTGCACGAAGCCGCGGCCATCGACGGCGCCAATCGCTGGCAGCGCTTCCGGCACGTGACCTGGCCGCTGCTCCTGCCGGTGACGATGGTGGTGGTGCTGTTCTCCGTGATCCAGACATTTGCCGATTTCCAGCTGGTCTATGTGCTCACCGGCGGCGGGCCGGCGAATGCGACGCATCTCTTCGCCACCTACGCGTACCAGATCGGCATCGGCACCGGACTGCTTTCGGAAGGCGCGGCCATCTCGTTGGCCATGTTCCCCGCGCTGCTCCTGGTGGTCGTCTTCCAGCTCTGGTACATCCGCAAGGTCGAGAACCGGTAAATGAGCCGCTGATGATCGAGGGCGCACGCTGGAGGAAGTGGGTCTGGTTCTACCTGCCGCTCGGCGCGTTCATCCTCGCGCTGCTGTTCCCGTTCTATTGGATGATCGTTACCACCGTGCGGCCCGACGGCGAGCTCTACCGGCCATGGAACCACCCGCTGTATTCGCCCTTCTGGACGTCCAACCCGACGCTCGACCACGTGAAGAGCCTGCTGCAGGAGACGCTCTTCAACACGTGGATGCTGAACACCATGTTCATCGCGTTCGTCGCCACGGTGATCTCGCTCGTCTGCGGCGTGATCGCGGGCTATGCGCTCGCGCGGCTCACCTTCCGCTGGGCCGGGATCCTCGGCACGGCCATCTTCGTCACCTACCTGGTGCCGCAGACGCTGCTCTTCATCCCGCTTGCCGAGATCATCCGCGACTACCGCATCGGCGACACGCCGTGGGCGCTGATCCTCACCTATCCGACGTTCCTGATTCCCTTCTGCACCTGGCTGATGATGGGCTACTTCAAAGCCATCCCGCGCGAACTTGAGGAATGCGCGCGCATCGACGGCGCGGCGCGCTGGCAGGCGATGCTCTACATCATCTTCCCTATCGCCGTGCCAGGCATCCTTTCGGCCGGCATCTTCGCTTTCACGCTCTCCTGGAACGAGTTCATCTACGCGCTCGTCTTCCTCTCCTCGCCCGAGCAGAAGACCGTGCCCGTCGGCGTGACTTCAGAGCTGATCCGCGGCGATGTCTTTTTCTGGGGCTCGCTCATGGCGGGCGCGCTGATCGGCTCCATTCCGGTGGCGGTCGTCTACTCCTTCTTCGTCGAGCACTACGTCGCCGGCATGACCGGCTCGGTGAAGGGATAAGGCAGTCGCATGGCACAGGTGAGGCTCACTCAGCTCAACAAGAAGTTCGACGGCACGCATGCCGTGAAGGACGTGAATCTCGAGATCCGCGATCACGAGTTCGTGGTGCTCGTGGGCCCCTCGGGCTGCGGCAAGACGACGACGCTGCGCATGGTCGCGGGCCTCGAGGAAATTACCTCGGGCGAGATCAGCATCGACGGCAAGGTGGTCAACAACCTGGCGCCGATGGATCGCGACATCGCCATGGTGTTCCAGAACTACGCGCTCTACCCGCACATGAGCGTCTACGAGAACATGTCCTTCGGCCTGCGCATGCGCAAGTTCGAGCGGGCGGAGATCGATCGGCGGGTGAAGCACGCGGCGGAGGTGCTCGGCATTCAGCCCCTGCTCGAGCGTCGACCGCGCCAGCTCTCCGGCGGGCAGCGCCAGCGCGTGGCGCTCGGGCGCGCGATCGTGCGCAACCCGCGCGTGTTCCTGTTCGATGAGCCGCTGTCGAACCTCGACGCGGCGCTGCGCGTGCAGATGCGCGTCGAGCTAAAGCGCCTGCACGACCGCCTCGACACCACCGCGATCTACGTCACGCACGACCAGGTCGAGGCGATGACGCTCGGCGACCGCGTGGTGGTGATGAAGGACGGCACGGTGCAGCAGGAAGGGGCGCCGCTCGCGCTTTACCAGCGGCCGGCGAACCGCTTCGTCGCCGGCTTCATCGGCTCGCCAGCGATGAATTTCGTTCCGGTGACGCTCGAGTGGAGCGAGCACGCCCTGTGGGCGCGCGCCACCGGGCTGCGCGTGCGCGTGCCGCCGGCGCGGACCGAGGCCATGCGCCAGCACGTCGACAAGAAAGTGATCCTCGGCCTGCGCCCGGAGGCGCTGCATCCGTCGAGCGGCAGCGATGGCGCCGATTACGCCTTCGAGGCGACCGTCGAGGTGGTCGAGCCGCTCGGCTCCGAGATCCTGCTCGACACGCGCGTCGGCGAAGTGCCGGTGGTGGCGCGTGTCGACCCCGGCGTGCGCGTCAACGCGCACGAGCGCGTTCGCCTCGCCTTCGATCCGGCGCGCGCCCATTTCTTCGACGCGGCCACGGAAGCCGCGATCTGAATTCGGGGTCAGGGCCGTAATTATTTGTCGTCCGAAGTGCCCATCGCCGACGCGCATCTGCACATCTGGGACGCGCGGGCGCATCGCTATCCGTGGCTCGGCGAGCAGCCGATCGCCTTCCGCTATGGCGACTACCGCGCCTTGCCGCGCTGCTATCTCGTCGACGACTACCGTCGCGATGCCAGCGCTTGGCGCGTGGTGCGCGGGGTACATATCGAAGCGGAGTGGGATCCCGCCGATCCAGTGGGCGAGATGGATTTCATCGCCGGCGTGCGGGCGAGCGCGGGCTTTCCGACGGTAGCGATCGCACAAGCGCAGCTCGACCGCGACGACTGCGGCGGCATTCTCGAAGCGCAAGCGGCTCACGGCTTCGTGCGCGGCATACGCCACAAGCCGCGCCGCGGGCAAATGCAGGAGATGCGCTGGCGCTCGGGCTTCGCTCGCCTCGCGCCGCTCGGGCTGCACTTCGAGCTGCAGGCGCCGTGGCGCGAGCTCGATGACGCCGCCCGGCTAGCACGCGACTACCCGTATACGACGATCCTACTGAATCACGCCGGCCTGCCGCTGCCAGACGAGCTCGAAGCCTGGCGGAGAGCGATGGCGCATCTCGCGCCCTGCGAGAACGTTGCGGTGAAGATTTCCGGCCTCGGCAACCTGGACGCCGCCGACCAGCGCGCGGTCATCGACGCCGTCCTCGCGCTCTTCGGCACGCGGCGCGTCATGTTCGCGAGCAACTATCCCGTCGACAGCCTGCGCGCGAGCTACGACGCCATCTACGGCCTATTCGACGCCGCGACGCGCGGCCTATCCAGTGCAGCGCGGCGAGCGCTCTTTCACGACAACGCAGTGCGCATCTACCGTATGGAGTGATCGATGGCAGCCAAACCATTTGCGCTGGGGTACATCGGCGTCGGCCTGATGGGCGGGCCGATGAGCGAACGGCTCGTGAAGCTCGGCTGGCAGGTGACCGCCTACGACATCGCCGAGCAGCGCCTCGCGGCCGCCAAAGCCGCCGGAGTCCGCACTGCCCACTCGGCCGCCGAGGCGGCGCGCGCCGGCGCGGTGGTGTTGCTCAACCTGCCGACTAACGATGCGGTAAAAGACGCGCTGTTCAGCGCGAATGGTGCCGCGACGGCGCTCAGCGCAAAGCAGCTGGTGGTCGATTTCTCGACCATCCCGGTCGATGAATGCCGCAACCATGCGGCGCGTCTGCGCGAGAAGACCGGTTGCCGCTGGGTCGACGCACCGGTGTCGGGCGGGCCGCCCGCCTCGGCCGGGGGAACGCTGACGGTGATGGCGGGCGGCGAGGAGACCGATCTAGAGCGGATCGCGCCGCTCATGGCCGACATCGCGGCGCGCTGCACGCGCATGGGACCGCTCGGCGCCGGCCTCGCCGCGAAGATGATCAACCAGCTCGTCGTCGGCGTCGGGCACGCGATGATTGCCGAGGCGGTCGCGCTCTGTAGAAGTGCCGGCATCGACGCCTCCCGCATCCCGGAGTGCCTCGCCGGCGGTTACGCCGACAGCAACGTGATGAAGGCGTACTGGCCGCGCATGGTCGAGGGCGATTTCGCGCCGCGCGGGTATCTGCGCCAGTTGCTCAAGGACCTGGAGATGGTGAACGCGTGGGCCGGCAGCGTGAAGGCGCCGGTACCGCAGCTCGCGCAGGCGCTATCGCTGCTGCGCCTTGCGGCGAGCCATGGCTACAGCGAGCTCGACAGCTCCGCCGTCATCAACATCTTCCGCAAATAAATAGGGCTCTGACCCCGATTATTTCAGCAGCTCGGGCGCGACGAGCTTCGGGAGAATGAGCGGGATCTCCGGCCAGATGATGATCGCGGCGAGCATGAGCAGCATCGGCACCAGCATGATCAGCGTGTCCTTGAGCGCGAACTTGAGCGGCACCTTCGCCACGGCGCAGGAAATCATCAGGCACAGCCCGTACGGCGGCGTCACGAGGCCGAAGGCGAGCGAGACGATGCCGATGATCGCGAAATGGATCGGGTGCATGTGCACCGATTGCGCGAGCGGCTGCAGGATCGTGCCGACGATAATGATGGCCGGGATGGCGTCGAGGAAGCAGCCGACCACCAGGAAGACGAAGGCGATGAAGAAGCCGACGCCGGTAATGCCCATGCCCCAGCTCGTGACGTTGGCAAGCAGCGCCTTCGGGATCTGGTAGTAGGCGAGGAGCCAGCCGAACGCAGACGCCGTGCCGACGCAGAAGAGCGCCACCGAAGCGAGGCGTCCCGTCTCGGCGAGCGCGTGATAGAGCTGTCGCGCATCCAACTCGCGGTAGATGAAGATCGAGAGCATCGCGGCGTAGATCACTGCCACCGCTGCCGATTCCGTGGCCGTGAACCAGCCGAGCAGGATGCCGCCGACGATGATGAACGGCGTGAAAAGCGCGGGGATCGACTGCCAGGCCGAGAGCACGAACTCCTTCAGCGTCGCGCGCGGATAAACCGGATAGTGATAGATCTTCGAATACACATGGACCGTCGCCATCTGCGCGGCGGCGATCAGCAGCCCCGGCAGGATGCCCGCGAGATACATGGCGCCGATCGAGGTGGAGATGACGCCGCCCCAGACGATCATCAGGATCGACGGCGGGATGATGACGGCGAGCACGGCCGACACGGCGGTGATGGCGATCGAGAACGAAAGGCCGTAGCCCTCCTTCACCTGGGCCTCGATGAAGATCTTCGACTGGCTCGCCGCGTCCGCGGTCGAGGACCCGGAGATGCCGGCGAAGAACACCGAGAGCAGCACGTTGATCTGCGCGAGCGCCCCGGGAAAGTGGCCGACCATGGTGCGTGACAGGCGCACCAGGCGATCGGTGATGCCGCCGACGTTCATCAGGTTCGCAGTCAGCAGGAAGAACGGCACGGCGAGCAGGATGAAGGAGTTGTAGGCCTTGAAGGTCTCGTTGAAGAGCGTCAGCGGCGAGAGCCGCTCCTCGAACACCAGCACCGGCAGGCAGGCAAGGCCGAGCGCGAATGCCACTGGCACCCGCACGATCAGCAGCACGAAGAACACGCCGAAGAGCAGGATCGCCGCCTGACCCGGCCCGAAGGCGGCGCCGCTCATGCGCGCAGCACGCGCACGCTGTCGAGGAACGACTCCCCTAAGAACAAGGCCCAGGTCGCGCCGGCGAGCGGCCAGGCGACGAAAATCCAAGGCATCGGCAGCTCGGCGAGCTCGGAGAGCTGGTCCCAGCCGAAGCGCACGAACTGGATGCCCCACCAGACGAAGACCAGCGCGAACACCAGGATGCCGAGATCAGAAAGGATCCGGAGCACCGCCGCCTGCTTGGCGCCGAGCTCGGGCCAGACATCGACCTCGAAGTGCGTGCGCTCGCGGATGCCGAGCATCGCGCCGAGCATCACCATCCAGATGAAGAGGAACCGCGAGAGCTCCTCGGTCCAGATCCACGACGGAATGAGCGCCGTGTAGCGCGAGACGATCTGCAGCGTGACCGGCACGATCAGGATCGCGACGGTGGCGACCATCAGCCAGGTCAGCAACCGGTGATAAGCGTCGGTTATTCTTCTCATCGCAAATCGGGGACGGAGCCCGAATTAGTTCAGGCTGCATCCCCGCACCCGCAATCTACTTGATGGCGTTGATCTTGGCGAAGATCTGGTCGGCGCCGATCTCTTTGGCGTAGCCCTCCATCACCGGGTCGACCGCTTTCTTCATCTGCGCGCGATCGGTGAACGGAACTCGCTTGAGCTTGCCCGACTTCTCGAGAGCCTCGAGTTTCTGCTCGTCCTCGCTCGACTCGATCTGACGACCGTGCGCGCCCGCTTCCTTGCCCGCGCGCAGCACCGCCGACTGCAGGTTCTTGTCGAGCTTGCGGAAGGTCTTGCCCGCGAAGCAAAGCGGCCGGATGGTGATGGCGTGCTGTGTCATCGAGAGGTTCGGTCCGACCTCGTAGAACTTCATCTGCTCGACACCCGCGGCCTCGTTCTCGCCTGCCTGGATGACGCCGTTCTGGATCGCGTTGTAGATCTCGTTGTAGGCGATCACCGTCGGGGCCATGCCGGCGGCCGCGAACGTGCGGCTCCAGATCGGCGCTCCCTGCACGCGAATCTTCAGCCCCTTCAGGTCCGCCATGTTACGCACCGGCTTGTTGGCAAAGATGTTGCGCGTGCCGCCGCCGGCGTAGCCAATGAGCATGACGTCGGCTTTCTGGGCGATCTCGTCGGCGATCGGCTTCAGCAGGTCGGCGTCGAGCACCTTGTTCCAGTGCGCGAGGTCGCGAAAGATGAATGGCGCGTCAATGAACGGCGCGGCGCGTGAGAAGGTCGACATGTGCGCGGGCGAGACGATCGCGTAGTCGACCGCCTTGCCCTGGTTCATGTAGGCGAAATAGTCCTTCTCGAGGCCAAGCTCGCTGTTCTTGTGCAGCACGAAGGTGACGTTCTTGCCGGAGTACTTCTTTACCAGCTCCTCGAACTTGACCATCGCCTTGGTGAAGGCGTGGTCGTCGTTGAATTGCGAAGCGCCGTGCAGCGTGATCTCTTGCGCCGTTGCGCCGCCGGCAAAGGCCGCCGCGACGACGCCAATGGCAAATAGCTTCCTCATTTTCCCTCCTCTTTGATGGTGATGCGCCAGAGTGTACGCGGATCGTTCGGATCCGTGAGCGTTGCCGAATGCAGCAGCGACGCGTTGTCCCAGATCACGATGTCGCCAACGCCGTACTTGAGGCGCACCTGATATTTCGGCTGGGTAGCGTGGCGCTTGAGCTCATCCAGGAGAACGATCGCTTCGTCCTGCGGCATGCCGTCGATGCCGAAGGAGCTTCCCGATACGGCATAGAGCGCCTTGCGGCCGGTGATCGGATGGTGGCGCACCACGGGATGACGGACCCAAGCCATCTTGCGCTCCTGCTCCTCGCTAAGCACTGAGGCCACCGTGCGCGAGCTCGTGTCGAGGTCATCGCGATTGCCGTAGTGGTGCAGCGCGATGAGTCCATCGATGCGCTCTTTCATCGCACCCGGCAGGTCGTCGTAAGCGCCGTATTGGTCAGCGAAGAGCGTGTCGCCGCCGACCTTCGGCACCTGGACCGAATACAGGAGCGTCGCCCGCGCCGGCACATCGAGGTACGAGTAGTCGGTGTGGAAGTACGTGCCGGCATCGGCGAGGCCGATTGGCTGGCCATTTTTCTTCACGTTCGACAGGATCAGGATGTCGGCGTGCTCGGGGTGGTGGAACTGATCGATGACGTGCGGCTCGGGCCGGCCGAATTGCCGCGCGAAAGCGAGAAACTCGCCAGCGCTTAGCTCGAGCCCGCGGAACACCAGTATCTGCCCCGCGAAAAATGCATCCCAGATCTGGCGAAATGGCGCCTTGATGTCGTCGGCCTCAAGACCGAAGGATCCGAGCTTCTTCAGCTTCATGATTTGAGCTTCGGCACGTCGAGCCACTTCTTCTGACGCCAGCTCTTCAGCCCGAGCTCAGCGAGCTGCACGCCTTTCGCGCCTTCGAGCAGCCCCCAGCGGAACGGACCTTCGCCGACGATGTGCTTCAGAAAGAGCTCCCATTGCACCTTGAACGCATTGTCGTAGCCCTCATCGGGCACTTCCGTCCAGTTCTCGAAAAAGTTGATCGGCTGCGGGATGTCGGGATTCCAGACCGGCTTGGGCGTCTCGGCGTAGGACTGCGTATAGCAGCGCCGCAGTCCGGCGACTGCGCTGCCCTCGGTGCCGTCGACGTGGATGGTGAGGAGATCGTCGCGCCGAACACGCACCGCCCAGGAGGAATTGAAGTGGGCGATGACGCCGCCCGCGAGCCGGAAAGTCGCATAGGCCGCGTCATCCGCGGTCGCCTTGTACTTCTTGCCGTTCTCGTCCCAGCGATAAGGAATATGCGTCGCGCCGAGGCAGCTCACGGCCTGCACCTCGCCGAAGAGATTGTCGAGCACGTAGCGCCAGTGGCACAACATGTCGAGGATGATGCCGCCGCCTTCCTGCTGGCGATAGTTCCACGAGGGCCGCTGCGCCGGAGGTTGGCTGTGATGCGCGTCGCCTTCGAACACCCAGTAACCGAACTCGCCACGGACCGCGAGGATGCGGCCGAAGAAGCCCTGCTCGCGCAGCTTGTTGAGCTTCATCAGGCCCGGCAGCCAGAGCTTGTCTTGCACCACGCCGTGCTTGACGCGCGCCTTCTTCGCCGCGGCGTACAGGTCCTTCGCTTCGGCGAGCGTGGTCGAGACCGGTTTCTCGCAGTAGATGTGCTTGCCTGCGGCGATGGCCCGCTTCAGCAGCTTCGGCCGCAGCTGCGTGGAGGCCGCGTCGAAGAAGATCTCGTCCGGGCCGCGAAGCGCCGCCGCGAGATCGGTGGTCCAGCGCTGCACGCCATGCTTTCTCGCCAGCTCCTCGACCTTCGCGGCATTGCGGCCGACCAGCAGCGGATCGGGCATGAGCCGCGTGCCATTCTTAAGGGTCACGCCGCCCTGCTCGCGGATCGCAAGGATCGAGCGGATGAGATGCTGGTTCATGCCCATGCGCCCGGTGACGCCGTGCATGATGATGCCGATGCGTTTGTCGCTCATCTCGTTTTCATTTCCCTGAGGTGCTGCCAGTCGGGCATGGCGCCGCTCGCGAAGCCCGCACAATCGAGGCTGCCGATCGCGAGTTCACCCTTGCTGATGCGCACGCGCACCGCGCCATGGCTGCGCTCGTAAAGATCCGGATGCGCACGCAGAAACGCGTCCTGCTCTTGCGTCGGCAGGCCGGCCATGCCATTTACGTAGTGGTGGCCGTTGCGCTCGACCTGCGTTAGCCCAAGCAGCGACACCAGCGCGAGATCCTGCTGTAGCGCGAGGCCCGCCTGTACGGTGAGGTCCTCGCCGGTCACGAAATATTCCGAGCCCCAGGCTTGGCAGCGTGCGGCGTTGATGATCGACTTGTAGATCCCTTTGCAGGCTTTGGACGAGACGCCGCGATAGCCGAGCGTCCTCGCTCGCGGGAAGGCGTCGAGCGTGTCGTCCGATTCGTCGATGATCACCGGCTTTTCCTGGCTCAGAACGGAAACATCGGCGGTGAGCGCGTTCTGTCGCTTGATCGGCTGCTCGATGAACGCGATGCTCGCTACGAGGCGGCGCAGCCGCGGTTCAGCGTTCATGCGGCGCCAGAGCTCGAGCACGCCGTCGATGCTGTCGTACTGCTCGTTGCCGTCCAGGCTCACGGCGTAGTCGGGCAACCGGTCGAGCACGCTGGCGATTGCGGCCAGCCGCTCGACATCGGCGCCCACGTCGCCGCCGACCTTGAGCTTGAACCAGCGATGGCCGTAGCGCGCGACGACCTCGGCGAGTGTTTCTGGCAAGCCATCGTTTACGCGCTGCTCTACGCTCGTGATCGGGTCGACAAGGCCGACCGTATGGCGCGCGCCGATTCGGGAACTGGGCTTCAGCGTTGCCCGAAAGCGGCCGAATTCGGGGACGGAGCCCGAACTCGCGCGGGCTGCGTCCCCGATTGAATTCGGGCTGCGTCCCCGAATTAGTTCGGGCTCCGTCCCCGAACTCAACATGCCGACCTCGTCGTCTCTGATCGCCTGATAGAACGAGATGCCGAGGGCGCGGCAGAGCGCGTCGAGCGCGGCGCGGTCGATGAGTGCGGGACCGAAGTTTGCCGTGAGCGCGTTCAGCCCGCGCGCGGCGGCCTGGACCATGTGCGGCTCGTAATGCGTCCAGAAATGGCCGAAAGCGCTGTTCGTGCCGCCGGCAAGATAGGCCTCGCGCGCGAGCGCCAGCGAAAGCCGTAGCTGGTCGAAATTCTGCTCGTTGGAAAGCGCCGGGCTTTTGTCGAACCATTTGGGCGCGAGGAGCTCGGCGGCGGCGCCTTCGGCTTCGCGGCCATCCTCGAGGCGGATGCGTGCGCGCACGAAGGCCTGTGGCGCGGCGGTCAGCGTGACGATGCCAAAGCGAAACGGCAGGCGCAGGCGCACATCGCGCTCGAAGAGATCGATTTGCCGGATGGCAAACCTCATTCGAGCGCCTCGATGATGCCGCGGATGTAGCCGATGGCGCGCGCCGCGGCGGCAGGCCCGTCGGGCACGTAGTCGAAGGGCTCGACGGCGATATCGCCGCCGTACGCGTGCCGCCTGAGCGCCGCGACGAGCGGCGCGAAGCGTTGCTCGCCCTGGCCCGGACCCTGGCGGTTGCGGTCGTTGACCTGCACGTGCGCGATGACACCCTTGGGCAGCCAGCGGTCGATGAGCGTGCCGAGCGGCTCCTTCTCCATGCGGCCCGCGGAGCTGCAGTCGAGCATGCTGCGCACCGCGGGGCTGCCGATCTCGGCGACGAGCTGCGCCGCTTCCTCGAGGGTGTTGATGAGCGGCGTCTGCTCGCTCGAGAGCGGCTCGATGCAGTACACCACGCCCGCCTTGGCGGCGTGCTCGGCGACGGCGGCGAAGCTCTCGCGCGCGCGAGCGAGCGCTGCGGCGCGCGTTTCTCCCGGGTCGATGCGCCGCTGGTGCGGCGAGCCATGCACCAGGTATTTGCCGCCGAGCTCGGCGCACTGGTCGATCAGCGTGCGCATGACCTCCACGGTGCGCTTTCTCACCGCGGCGTCGCGGCTGCTGATTGAAAGGCCGGCCGGCTTGACGAGGAGCCAGTGCAAGCCGGTGACGGCGATGCCGCAATCCTCGGCGGCGCTGCGCGCCGCGGCGAGCTGCGCCGCGCCCATGCGATGCGGCTCGTCGGAAAGCGTGTAAGGCGCGATCTCCAGGCCGTCGTAGCCAAGCTTGGCGGCGTATTCGCACTGCCGCGGAAACGGCAGCTGCGCGATCACCTCGTTGCACAGCGCGATGCGCATCAGCGCCTCACCGCGTTGAGGATGGTCTGCGTGATGTGCCGCGCCCGGCCGGCCAGTGCGCGCGGCGTCATGAGATCGCGCCCGAAGATGCGCGACAGCGTGTATCGGTTGGAGAGGTAAAAGTAGCCTTCGCCGGCGATGGAGATGTACAGCTGCACCGGGTCGACCCCGGGTCGGAAAAGGCGCTGTCGCTCGCCACGGCGCAGGATGGTGCGCAGTGTCGCGACGAGCGGCGAGTGCAGCTCTCGCACGCGTTGCGAGCGCTGCACGTGCCGGCCCTTGTGCAGATTTTCGCTATTGAGCAGCGTCATGAACTCCGGGTGCTCGAGGTAGTACGTCCAGGTGAACTCGACCAGGCGTTTCAGCGCCTCGCGCGGATCGCGATGCTCGAGGTCGAGCGCGTGCTCGGCGCTCCGGATATGCGCATAGCTCTCTTCCAGCACGGCGAGGAAAAGCGCCTCCTTGGACCCGAAGTAGTAATAGAGCATGCGCTTATTGGCCCCGGCGCGGCGCGCGATGCGGTCGACGCGCGCGCCGCCGAGGCCATGGTGCGCGAACTCGGCCATGGCCGCCTCGAGGATGCGGCTACGCGTGCGCTCGGGGTCGCGGCCGTTCTTCATTCCATCCCCAGCAACCGGTAGACGCGGCGCGAATACTCGCCGAAGCGCTCGTGCGTCTTCATGTCGAGGGTGCGCGGATGCGGCAGGTCGACTTCGAAGTTGTCCGCCATGCGCGCCGGGCCGGCAGTCAGGACCACGACGCGCGTGCCGAGAAACACCGCCTCCGAAATGCCGTGCGTGACGAAGATGATGGTCTTGCCCGCCTCCTTCCAGATGCGCAGCAGCTCGAGGTTCATTTTCTCGCGCGTCAATGCATCGAGCGCGCCGAACGGCTCGTCCATCAGCACGAGCTTCGGGTCGTGCACCAGCGCGCGCGCGATGGCTGCGCGCTGCTGCATGCCGCCGGAGAGCTCGTACGGATACTTCTCCTCGTTGCCGGCGAGGCCGACGAGCCGCAGCAAATGGCGCGCGCGTGCGCGCGAGGCCGCGGCCGGAAGGCCTAGGATCTCGGCGGGCAGCAGCACGTTGTCGAGGACCCGCCGCCATTTCAGGAGGAGCGGCGCCTGGAACACCATCCCCACATCCTTTGCCGGGTCGAAGGGATGCGAAGGCGAGCCGATGCGGAGCTCCCCGCCGTCGTGCGGATGCAGGCCGGCGAGGATCTTGAGCAGCGTCGACTTGCCGCAGCCGGAGGGCCCGACAAGTGACACCAGCTCGCCCGGCATGACATCGAAGCTCGCGTCGGAGATCGCCGGATGGTCGCCATACACCTTGCGCACGCCGGCAAGGTGGATGAACGGCTCAGCCAATGCGCGCGTCCTTGGGCACGAGCACGCGCTCGAGGGCGAGCACGACACCGTAGAGCACCATGCCAATCAGGGTGATGAGCAGCACGGCCATGAACATCGCCGGCGTATCGAGCGTGACCTGCACCTGCAGCATCAGGTACCCCAGTCCCTTGTCCGAGCCGAGGAATTCGCCGACGATCGCGCCCGCCACGGCGAGGATCGCTCCGACCTTCATGCCGGAGAAGATGTAGGGCAGCGCGCCCGGGAGCTGGATCTTGGTGAAGAGCTGCCAGCGCGAGCCTTTCAGCGAGCGCACGAGGTCGAGGAGCTCCGGCTCGATCTCGCGCAGGCCGCGCGCGGTGGTGAGCAGGATCGGGAACACCGCGATCGAGAACGCCATGATCGAGTTCGGGAAGACGCCGTACTTGAACCAGACGATGATCAGCGGGCCGAGCGCGACCTTGGGAATCATGTTGAGCGACACAAGCAGCGGCATGAAGAACGCTTCGAGCGCCTTGGACCATGTGAAGGCCAACGCCAGCGCCACGCCGACCACGAGCGCGAGGAAGTAGCCGGCGAAGATCTCGGTCGCCGTAACGGCGATGTTGGTCCACCAGGCGTAGTTCGGGGTGAGGAGCGCATCGATCGTCGCGCCGGGCGAGGGCATGACGAACTTCGGCACGTTGCCCAGGCGCACGAAGAGATACCAGGCGATCACCAGCGCCACATGCGCGAGCACCGCGAGCATCCAGCGTCCGACCTTGGTGTTCATGAGAGCCACCTCTCGAGATTGGCGCGCACGAAGCCGTCGTCGGCGAGATCCGCATGCTCGCGATACACGCGGTCGATCTCCTGCGCCTGTCCGGCCGAGAGCGTCTCCTTCGGGTCAAGGCACCACGTGCCCGCGAGCAGCCCCTGCCGGCGCAGCACCTCGTGACAGCCGGGGATGCAGCCGGCGAAGTTGTGCGCCACGTCGAAGAACGCGCTGTTGCAGTCGGTGATGCGCGCATCCAGCGCCAGCAAATCGGCGTCGATCGGCCCGGCGTGAATGCGCTCGAGGAGTGAAACGGCGCTGCGCGTCCACACGCTCCAGTGCCCGAGCAGCCCGCCGCGGATGCGCACGCGCACGGTGTCGTTGCCTCGCCGCACGTCGTACGGAACGGCGAGATCGAGCACGATGTGATCGTCGTTGCCGGTATAGAGCGCGACGCGCTCCTCGGCGCCCGCGGCGACCACGCCCTTCACCACGTCGAGCGTGGCGTAACGATTGAACGGCGCGATCTTGATCGCCACCACGTTCTCGATGGCCGCGAAGCGTTCCCAGAACTGGAGGGGCAGCGGGATGCCGCCCACCGCTGTCTGCAGATAGAAGCCGACGAGCGGAATTTCGGCCGCGACCGCCGTACAGTGCGCGATCAGCGCTTCGATCGACGCACCCTTCATCGTGGCAAGCGATAGCATGCCGGCGTGATAGCCAAGGGCCGCGGCCGTTTGCGCCTCGGCGCAGGCTTGCGCAGTCTTTCCCGACAGACCGGCGATGAGAACGAGCGGGCGCGAAGGCCAGCTGCGCGCCTCCTCGGCGGCGATGCTCAGCACAGGCTCGTACAGGCCGGCCTCGCGGATCGCGAACTGCGTCGCGTGCACGCCGACCGCGAGCCCGCCGCTGCCCGCATCGATGTAATAGCGGGCGAGCGCGCGCTGGCGGCGCTCGTCGAGGCGGCGGTGCGCATCGAGCGCGAGCGGGTGGGCGGGGATGACGGCGCCGCGGTGCAGGATCGCGGCGACTTCCGGAGGCAGTGGCCGGTACATGTTAACCAGTTGGTTACACGATGGTACCATCGGCTTTCCATCCTCGAGGAGGCTCCATGCGCAGGTTCCTGATCGCCGCGGCGGCGGCATTCACCGCGACGCCGGCCGTGGCTCAGCAGAAGATCGACTTCATCCTGAACTGGGTCCCCGGCGGCGACCACGCGCCTTACTACTACGCCAAGAAGCTCGGCTGGTATCAGAAGGAGGGCATCGATCTCAACCTCGAGCCGGGCAAGGGCTCGGCGCTCGCGACGCAGAAAGTCGGCGCCGGCGCGAATCCCGTCGGCCTCGCCGACATGGCCGGCGTGCTGGTGGCGAAGGGCAAGGGCGCCGATTCGGTCGCGGTGTTCAATGTCTACGCCAACTCACCGCAGGGCATGTACTGGCTGAAGAGCTCGGGCATCAAGGGCATCAAGGACTTTCCGGGCAAGAAGATCGGCAACCCGGCCGCCGATGGCGCGCGCGTGATGTGGCCCGCGCTCGCCAAGGCGAACGGCATCGATCCGAAATCGGTGACGTGGGTGAACATCGACGCGAACGCCAAGCTAGCCGCGCTCAAGGCCAAGACCATCGACGTCACGACCTCGTTTTACAACCTGCACCACGTCTTCAAGAAGGAGCTCGGCGACGACATGGGCTTCCTTGCCTGGCGCGACGTCGGCTTGAATCCGTACGGGAACTCGGTGATCGTCAACGCCGAGTACTTAAAGAAGAACAAGCCGGCGGTCGCGAAGTTCGTCCAGGTCACGCAGCGCGCCTTCGCCGAGTGCGTGAAGCAGCCTAAGCCCTGCGTACAGGCGCTGATCGACGCCAACGGCGCGCTCAGCTTCGACAACGAGCTCGTCAACTGGCAGCTCGTCGAGGTGCTGATGAGCGACAAGATCTCGCAGACCGTAGCGCTCGGCTGGCATGACGACAAGCGCATGCAGGACGACTACAACCTCGTGAAGGATTACATCGGCATCGACAAGCCGTTCGACGTGAAAAGCACGTACACGAACGAGTTCCTCGATAAATCGATCAAGATGAAGGCCGTGCGCGCCGACTGAGCACGTACGACGGCATTCTGCTGGGGGCGGGGCACAACAGCCTCGTGCTCCAAGCGTACCTCGGCCGCGCCGGGTTGGAGACGCTGTGTCTCGAGCGCAGCGCGACCATCGGCGGAGGCCTCGCGACGGTCGAAGATCCGCGCTGGCCGGGCTACCGCCACAACATCCATTCGTTTTTCCATCGCGCGCTCGACCAGATGCCGTGGTATCACGAGCTCGAGCTGGAGCGGCGGGGTGCCAAGTACCTCGAGCCGGAGCTCAACGTCGCGTTGCTCCTGAAAAGCGGCGACGCGCTCTGCTGGTGGACGGATTTCGAGCGCACGGTCGAATCCTTCGCACGGTTCAGCGCGCGCGATGCAGCGACACTCACGCGCTGGCGCGAGGCGTTCGTCCCGATCCTGGAGAAGATTCTCGGCCCGGAGTCGCGCCGACCGCCGCAGCATCCCGACGAGCGCCGCGCCGCGCTGGCGAAAACGCCGGAGGGTCGCCTGCTCCTCGAAACGAGCGCGCTATCACCGCTCGAATTCGTCCAGCGCGAGTTCACGCATCCCGTGGTCAAGGCGGGGCTGCTTTTCTTCAACGGGCTGCGGGAGGTCGATCTGCGGCTGCGCGGCTTCGGCCATCACATCCCGGCGCTGCTTGCGAGCCCGGCGAAAGCGCAGATGTGCGTCGGCGGCGCGGCGCGGCTCGCCGAGGCGCTGACGCAGGCGGTGCGTGAAGCGAATGGCGAGATCCGCACCTCGTGCGAACCGAAGCGGCTGGTGGTCGAGCGCCGCCGGGTTATTGGTGTCGAGACGGTGGCGGGCGAGCTGATTCGCTCGCGCTTCGTCGCCTCGAGCCTGAATCCGCAGCAAACGTTCCTCGAGTTGCTGCCGCATCTCGCCGGCGAGTGGCGCGAAAAGGCTCGGGCGTTCGAGTACAACCTGCTGGCCCCGCTCTTCGCGCTCAACCTGATCCTCAAGGCGCCGCCGCGCTATCGCGAGCTCGACAAGCCGTTCATGGTGATTCTCGGCCTCGAGCGCTACGAGCAGTTCAACGACATCGTGCGCCACCACGAGGAAGGCCGCATCCCGCCGACGGTGATGTGGGGCGCGTGTCCCACGATATTTGATCCGACGCAGGCCCCCGCGGGCGGCCACACCGCCTTCATGTGGGAGAAGCTGCCCTATCGGCTGGCGAGCGGCGACTGGGACAGCGTGCGCGACGCGCATGCCGCGCAGATGCTCGAGCTGTGGACCGAATACGCGCCGAATCTGGCGCAGGACACGATTGGCTGGTTCGCGCGCAGCCCGCGCGACACCGAGCGCGAGCTGCCGAACATGCGCGGCGGCGACCTGCTGGTGGGCTCGTTCGGCAATGGCCAGGTCGGCTATGACCGTCCGTTCCGCGGCGCCGGCCAGTACCGCACGCCGGTCCAGGGCCTCTACCTCTGCGGCTCTTCGTGCCATCCCGGTGGCAACATCACCGGCCTGCCCGGCTACAACGCCGCGCAGGTGCTGCTCGCCGACATCGGCCTATCCCAGTTCGGGCCCGGCCACTAGATACACGAGCTTCTCGTTTCCCGGCGCGCGCTCGGCGCCATGAACCATGCGTGTGAAGGGCCGCTGGAAAGCGAAGCGTTGCGCCTGCAGCCAGTGCTGCAGGCGGGGCGCATGGTCGACCACGTCGACATAGACCGGGGCCGGCACCGCGGCAAGCGCCGATTCAAGCAGCTCGATCGCCGTCTTCTCATCGCGCGCCACGAGCGGGCCGATCTGCCAGGCCTCGCGCCCGTCGCGGCCGACGACAAATCCATTCGGCTCGCCAAACGCCGCCAGCGGCAGCCGCTGCCGCAGCGCGCGCAGGAGACGCGCGCGATCGGCGCCGAACGCTTCACGATCCAGCGCGAAATCGGGGTCAGAGCCCGTTTTGCTCGGGTGTGGACCACGAAAAAAGGGCTCTGACCCCGATTTGTAGAAGCGCTTGAAGCTCCAGGTATCGCGAAAGCCTTCCTGGCGATACACCTCTCGTCCCGCCGGGGTCGCATCGAGTACCGGCGCGAGGCCGCTGCGCTGCAAGTCATCGATCGCGATGCGCAGCAGGCGCGAGGCATGGCCCTGCCGGCGATGGGCCGGGTGCACGAGCACCATGCTGATCCAGGCGAAGCTGCCGTAAGGGAGTACGAGCGTGGTGGCGATGAGGGTGCCGTCGGCGAGCGAGCGGCCCCAGCCGCGGCCGATGTCGAGCATCAGGCGCCAGTCGGCTTCATTCTGGTTCCACTTCGCGGCCGCGGAGAGCGCGAGGCACCCGGGAAGGTGCTCCGGGCGGAGCGGGTGCTCAGTACTTTCCGTCACGCGTCTCGAAGTGTGTCGGCTTGCCGAGGTCGGGCAGCCCGCTCGCAATCCAGTCGGCCTGCCAGTCGAGCATCTTGTCGAGCGGCACGCGCGGCGCGCCGAAGAGCCGCTGCGCCGCGCGAGTATCGACGAGCCATGCGGTCGGCGCTGCTTTACCGGTGATGATCGCTTGCTTGCCGAAGCGCCTGCCGAATTCTTCGGCGAGTGAGCGCACGCTGAGCACGTCGGGACCGCTCACGTTGATCGGCGAAGTCGGCGTCGTGCAATGCGCGAGAAGTCGCAGCGCCTGCTCGTTCGCGTCCCCCTGCCAGAGCACATTGACGTGGCCCATGGTCACGTCCACCGGCTGGTCGCGAAACACTTTCTCGGCGACGTCGTGCAGCACGCCATAGCGCAGGTCGATGGCGTACTCAAGCCGCATCAACCGGCCTGCGGTCCCATAGCGCTGCGAGCCATATAGGAAGGCCTGCTCGCGGCCAACGCACGAATTGGCATAGTCGCCCGCCGGTGGAGTCGTCGGCGTCGCCTCATCTGCGCCGCGGCCGTCCACCGCCGCGTACGGATAAACGCAGGCGGTGGAAAAGGCGACGATGCGCGAGGCGCGAAACGTTTCGGCGACGGTGAACGGCACGCCGACGTTCATCGCCCAGGTGAGCGACGGGTTGCCGGCGGCGCCGAATTTGTGGCCGGCCATGAAGACGACGTTCTTGGCACGCGGCAGGCGCTCGAGCGCCGCGCGGTCGAGGAGATCGCAGGGCAGGCACTCGATGCCCCACGACTCCAGCCTTTCGCGCAGCCCTGGCTCGGAGAAGCGCGCCACGCCGATCACGCGCTTGCCCGCGCGGCGCGCCAGTCGCGCGAGTGTCGGGCCCATCTTGCCGCCGACGCCGAGCACCATGATGTCGCCCTCGAGCGCCGCAAGATCGCGCTCAAGCTCCGGCGTCGGGCGCGTCATGAACTCCTCGAGTTGCTCGACGTCGGCAAAACGCGCCGGCAGGTCACGCATCGCGTCGATTATTATCGCCCGCCATGGCGCGCATCCTGACGACGGTAGTGGGCTCCTATCCGCTGCCCGACTGGCTCGCGCGCGCGCCGTCCGAGCAGGCTCTGCTCGACGCAACGCGCGTCGTCATCGCGACGCAGGAACGCGCCGGCATCGATCTCGTGGCCGACGGCGAGCTCTATCGCTTCGACGTCAACCATCCCGAAACGAACGGCATGATCGAGTACTTCGTGCGGCCGATGGCGGGCGTGCGCGCCGATATCGCCTTCTCGGAGTGGCTCGACTATTCGAAGGCGAGCGGCATGCGCTTTCGCACCCGGCCGCCGGGCGTGGTCGATGGGCCCATCGGCGCCGGCACGCTGAACCTCAAGCTCCCGTGTGCGCGCGCGAAGGCGCTCGCCACCAAGCCCTTCAAGTTCACGGTGACCGGGCCGCACATGCTTGCGAAGACGCTGCACGACCGGCATTACAAGGGGCCGGAGCACCTGGCAAATGCGATCGCCGACGTGCTGGCGGAGCAGGTCAAGCACCTCGATGCCGATGTCGTGCAGCTCGATGAAGCGAACCTGCCCGGGCACCCGGACGAATGGCAGTGGGCCGCCGCGGCAATCAACAAGGTGCTGCAGGCAGTGCCGAAGAAGTCAAAGGCCGCGGTACATCTCTGTTTCGGCAATTACGGCGGGCAGTCCATCCAGAAAGGGACCTGGGCGAAGCTCCTGGACTACCTCAATGCGCTCGAGGTCGATCACATCGTGATGGAGACGGCGCACCGGCCGCCGCAGGAGCTCGAAGTATTCAAGGGACTGCGGCGCGACATCGGTTTCGGCCTCGGGGTGGTGGATATCAAGCGCACAGAGATCGAATCGCCGTCCGAGGTTGCCAGCGCGCTCGAGCGCGCTGAAAAACTCTTGGGTCGAGGGCGGGTGAAATACATCCATCCCGACTGCGGGTTCTGGATGCTGCCGCGCAACGTCGCCGACCGGAAAATCGCGGCCCTTGCCGCCGGGCGCGATCTATATCTTGGGCTTAGCTAGCTGCCGGCTTTGCCCCAGGTCTCCTGCCAGTCGCGGCCGAGAAAATCGGTGATGCTGCCGTCGGCCTGGAAGAACTTGTTCGGCGCCTGGAAGATGGCGAGAAAGACGCCACCCTTCGGGCCGCCCCACGCCTCGTGGCGGCTCCCCGCCGGGCGCCAGACGAACTGCCCGGCGTGGCATTCGCCCTCGGGGCAGACGAGGCTCCCCTCGACCACATAGGTCTGCTCGACCTTCACGTGCTCGTGGTCGGGCAGATGCGCGCCGGGCGCCATGCGCATGAGCGCGGTGAAGAGGCCGGTCTTGGGATCGACGAGCAGCGTCTTCTGCTCGATGCCGGGATAGCGCGTCTTCTCCCACGGCAGGTTTTGCGGGTCGACGAAGCGCGACGCGAGCGCCGCTGGAATGTCTCGGGCAGTCATGGTTTGAGATGCTCTCCGACTTTGACGATCTTCATGGTGTTCGTGCCGCCGGACTTGCCGATCGGCTCGCCGATGGTCAGCACGATGATATCGCCCTCCTTCACCACCTTGTTCTCCACCAGCACCTTCTCCGCCTCGCGCAGGAGCTCCTCGCGATCGTGGCCCACGTACTTCACCATGATCGGGAAGACGTCGCGAAAGAGCGCGCAGCGGTAGCGCGTCGACGTCTGCGAGGTGAGCGCGTAGACCGGCACGCCTGAGTTAAGGCGGCTCATCCAGAGGGCGGTGGAGCCGGACTCGGTCAGCGAAGCGATCGCCTTCACCTTAAGGTGGTAGGCGGTGAAGAGCGCCGCCATGGCGATCGACTGGTCGACGCGCGTGAAGACGCGGTTCAGGAACTCCTGGTCGAGCGACAGCGGCTGCGTCTGCTCGGCCTCGCGGCAGATGCGGTCCATCGCCTCGATCACTTCCACCGGATACCTGCCGCTCGCCGTCTCGGCCGAGAGCATGACGGCGTCCGTGCCGTCGAGCACCGCATTGGCGACGTCCGAGACCTCGGCGCGCGTCGGCACCGGGCTCGAGATCATCGACTCCATCATCTGTGTCGCGGTGATGGTGAGCTTGTTCTGCTCGCGCGCGAGGCGAATCATCTTCTTCTGCAGCGCCGGCACCGCCGCGTCGCCGACCTCCACTGCCAGATCGCCGCGCGCCACCATGATGCCGTCCGAGCCGCGCATGATGTCGAGGAGCGCTGCCTCGCCGACCGCTTCAGCGCGCTCGATCTTGGCGATGAGAAACGCCTTGCCGCCGGCGGCGCGCATCAATTCCCGGGCCATATACATGTCGGCGCCCGTCTTCGGAAAAGACACCGCGAGGTAGTCGGCCTGGATCTTCGCCGCGGTCCTGATGTCCTCCATGTCCTTCGAGGTGAGCGCGGGCGCAGTCAGGCCGCCGCCTTGGCGGTTTATGCCCTTGTTGTTGGAGAGCACGCCACCGTGGCGCACCTTCGTGTGCACTTCGGCCCCGCGCACGTCGGTCACTTCGAGGACGATCTTGCCGTCGTCGAGGAGGAGCAGCGAGCCGGCGTCCACGTCCTGCGGCAGCTCCTTGTAGTCGAGGCCGACGCGCTGGCCGTCGCCGATCTCTGCGGTGGCATCGAGCACGAAAGGCTGACCCTTCTCGAGCGTGATCTTGCCTTCCTTGAATTTGCCGACGCGGATCTTCGGCCCCTGCAGGTCGCAGAGGATCGCCACGGTGCGGCCGGTCTTGGTGGCAAGCTCCTTGACCAGCGCCGCGCGTCTTTCATGGTCGGCGGCGACGCCGTGCGAGAAATTCAGCCGCACCACGTCGACCCCGGCGCGGATCATGCGCTCGAGGACGGCGGCTTCGGAGGATGAGGGACCGAGGGTCGCGACGATCTTCGTGCTGCGCAACATAAGCGGGCTAATGTAGCAGAAGCTCGCCGCGGGAAATGACGGGCGCGCCGCGCTCATCGCGCGTCTCGAAGACGAGCGTGCCGGCTTCGCGCGCAGCGTGCACCTCGAGCGTCGCCGGCATCGCCACCATGCCGCTGAAGCGGCAGCGCACGCGTCGCACGGCCGCGGGCTCGACGGCGCAGGTTGCGAGCAATTTGGAGACCGAGAGCGCGAGCGTCGCCGTGCCGTGCAGGATGATGCCCGGCAAGCCGGCCGCACGCGCATAGGCGAGATCGGTGTGGATCGGGTTCCAGATGCGCGCGCATTCGGTGTAGACGTGCGCCGCGGTCGCCGCCACCGCGATATCGCCGACCTTTGCGAGCGTGTGAGCGAGCCGCGGCGGATCTCCGAGCTCGAGCAGCGCGCGCGCCGGACCCTCGAGCTGCACGTCGCGGTAGAGCACGCCGAAGTCGCTCGTGGTCACCGGTTTGCCTTGCGCATCGCGCGCCTCGAAGCGAAAGACGACGAAGGCACCGGGCGCGCGCGGCGCCGCCATGGCGATGCGCGCGGAAGTCTGCAGCGTTTCATCGGCGCGCAGCGGCCGATGCAGCACGAGGTCGTGCTGCGCGTGGATGAGGCGCGCCTTGTGCGCCTCGAGCGGCGGCAGCGATCGCAGCCGGCGCGAGACCGGCCACTCGTAGCACACCGGGAAAAGCGGATGCACCCAAGGACCGGCGGCGGCCGTCGTGTCGTAATAGCGCGCATCGGTCTCGCCAAGCCCCGCGCTGTAGGCCATCACCCAGCGTGCATCGATCGTCTGCTCGAGCGGGCCGGCGGCCTCGCCGACGAGGGCCGACGAGAGCTTCACGTGCCGACGTGCACCAGGAGCTCGCGCTCGCCGCCGCGCCGCCGGTGCTCCCAGAGGTAGATCCCTTGCCAGGTGCCGAGCGCGAGCTTGCCGTGCACGATCGGCACGGCGAGCGAAGTGGCGGTGAGCGCCGCCTTAATGTGCGCCGGCATGTCGTCCGGGCCCTCGGCGTCGTGGCGGTAGAACGGGTCCCCTTCGGGCACGAGACGGTTCAGCCAGCGCTCGAGATCCTGCTTCGCGCTCGGGTCGGCGTTCTCCTGCACTATCAGGCTTGCGGACGTATGGCGGATGAAGAGCGTGCACAAGCCCTCCTCCACCTTCGCCTGTCGCACGACGGCGGCAACTTGGGTCGTCACCTCATGCAATCCCTGTCCGGACGTGCTGACCGTCAGCGCTTTAATCATCGGCGCGCGCCTCGAGCGCGGCCACGGCGGGCAACGTCTTGCCCTCCAGGAACTCGAGGAATGCGCCGCCCGCGGTGGAGATGTAGTCGATGTCCTTGGCGATGCCGAACTTGTTGATCGCCGCGACCGTGTCGCCGCCGCCGGCGATCGTGTACGCGGGCGACTGGGCGATCGCGCGCGCGAGCGTCTCGGTACCCTTGGCGAACGCCGCGTTCTCGAACACACCGACGGGTCCGTTCCAGACGATCGTGCCGGCGCGGGCCAGCGAACGGGCGAACTCTTCGGCTGTTTGCGGGCCGATGTCGAGGATCATCTCGCCGGCGCCGACGGCGTCCACCGCCTTGGTCGCGCCTTTCTTGTCTTCGAGCGAGTGCCCTACGACCACGTCGCTCGGCAGCGGAACCTGCGTGCGGGCCGCGATCTTCTTGGCTTCCGCAACTAGGTCGGGCTCGGCGAGCGATTTGCCGATCGGCTTGCCCGCGGCGAGCAGGAACGTGTTGGCGATGCCCCCGCCGACGATCAGGCTGTCGACCTTCTTCGCCAGCGCATCGAGGATGGTGAGCTTGGTCGAGACCTTGGAGCCGGCGACGATGGCCACGAGCGGCCGCTTCGGATCTGCCAGCGCTTTGCCGAGCGCGTCCAGCTCCGCCGCCATCAGCGGCCCGGCGCAGGCGACCTTGGCGAAGCGGGCGATGCCGTGGGTGCTGGCTTCCGCGCGGTGCGCGGTGCCGAAGGCGTCGTTCACATAGATATCGCAGAGCGCGGCCATTTTCTTCGCCAGCGCCGGGTCGTCTTTCTTCTCGCCCTTGTTCACACGGCAGTTCTCGAGCATTACGACCTGCCCGGGCTTGGCGTCGACCCGGTCGACCCAGTTCTGGCGCAGGGGCACCTCGTGCCCGAGGAGCTCGGCGAGCCGCTTCGCCACCGGCGCGAGCGAATCTTCGGGCTTCAGCTCGCCTTCGCTCGGGCGGCCGAGGTGGGAGGTCACCATGACGGCCGCGCCCTGCTCGAGAGCGGCGCGGATCGCCGGTACCGAGGCGCGGATGCGCGTGTCATCGGTGATGCGGCCGTCCTCGATCGGCACGTTGAGGTCGGCGCGGATGAAGACGCGCTTGCCGCGCAGGTCCACGTCGGACATGCGCTTGAACTTCATGGGGCTACTTCGCGAGGGCTACGCCGACTTCGGCAAAGGCGACCGCCACGTCGAGCATCCGGTTCGAGAAGCCCCACTCGTTGTCGTACCACGAGTAGACCTTGACGAGCGTGCCGTCGGACACCTTGGTGATGGTGGCGTCGTAGACCGAGCTCGCCGGGTTGTGGTTGAAATCCGAGGAAACGAGCGGCTCGGTGCTGTATTCGAGGATGCCCTTCAGGTCGCTTTCGGCCGCCTGCTTGACCGCCGCGTTCACTTCCTCGACGGTGGTCTTCTTCTTGGCCACGAACGTCAGATCGACGAGCGATACGTTGATCGTGGGCACGCGGATCGAGAAGCCGTCGAGCTTGCCGTTGAGATGCGGCAGCACGAGGCCGACCGCGGCGGCGGCGCCGGTCTTGGTCGGAATCTGGTTGTGGGTTGCCGAGCGCGCCCGGCGCAGATCCTTGTGGTACACGTCGGTCAGCACCTGATCATTCGTGTACGAGTGGATCGTGGTCATCAGGCCCGATACGACGCCGATGCGGTCGTCGAGCGCTTTCACGAGCGGCGCGAGGCAATTGGTGGTGCACGAGGCGTTCGAGATCACGGCGTCAGAGTCCTTCAGCGCCTTGTGGTTGACGCCGTAGACCACGGTGCGATCGACGTCCTTCTCGCCGGGGGCCGAGATGATCACCTTCTTCGCCCCGGCCTGGATATGGGCGCCCGCCTTCGCCTTGCTCGTGAAAAGGCCGGTGCACTCCATCACCACGTCGACGCCCATCTGGCGCCACGGCAGCTTGGCCGGGTCGCGCTCGGCGACCACCTTGATGCGGTCGCCGTTCACGACGAGGCTGTCGCCGTCCACCTTGACCGTGCCCGGGAACTTGCCGTGCGCCGTGTCGTATTTCAGCAGATGGGCGTTGGTCGCCGCGTCGCCCAGGTCGTTGATGGCGACGAACTGCAGCCCATGTTTCTTGCCGGCCTCGTAATGAGCGCGCAACACCATGCGCCCGATACGGCCGAATCCATTGATCGCAACTTTGATGGTCATTTCACTAGACTCCTCACGGCTTCGGCCACGCGCGCGGGCGTGAAGCCGAAGTGCTTGAACAGTTCCGCCGCCGGCGCCGACTCGCCGAAGCGGTCGATGCCGACCACGGCGCCCTCAAGGCCGACGTACTTGCGCCAATAATCGCTGACGCCGGCTTCCACTGCCACCTTGGGCAACGCGCCAAGCACAGCGTTCCGGTAGGCCGCGTCCTGGCGGTCGAAGACGCTGGTCGAGGGCATGGAGACGACGCGCACGGGAAGGCCCTCGGCCGCGAGGAGCTTCTGTGCCTCGAGCGCGATGGACACTTCGGAGCCGGTGGCGATGATCAGCGCCTTGGCATCGGCCGCGTCCGAAAGGACGTAGCCGCCTCGGCCGATGTCGGCGAGCTCCTGGCGCCTGGCGAACGGCACGTTCTGACGCGTGAGCAGAAGCGCCGTCGGTCCGTTTTTGCGCTCGAGCGCGGCGCGCCAGGCGACCGCAGTTTCCACCGTGTCGGCGGGCCGCCAGACGTCGAGCTGCGGAATCAGGCGCAGGCTCGCGGCGTGCTCGATCGGCTGGTGCGTCGGGCCGTCCTCGCCGAGACCGATCGAATCGTGCGTGAAGACGTAGATCGCGTGCGCGCCCATGAGCGCGGCGAGGCGGATGGCGTTCCGCGCATAGTCCGAAAACACAAGGAAGGTGCCGCCGTACGGGATGAAGCCGCCGTGCAAGGCGAGGCCGTTCATGACGGCGCACATGCCGAACTCGCGCACGCCGTAGAAGACGTAGTTGCCACCCCCCTCGCGGCCCACCGCCTTGGAGGCCTTCGCCATGGTCAGATTGGAGCCGGTGAGGTCCGCTGAGCCGCCGACGAGCTCGGGCAGCGCCGGCACCAAAGCGTCGAGCGCAAGCTGCGAGGCGCGGCGGGTGGCGAGCGTCTCGCCCTTCTGGTTGAACTCGGCGAGCAGCCGCTCCGCCGTGGCGGCGAAGCCCTCGGGCAACTGGCCCGCGATGCGGCGCTGGAATTCGGCGGCCTCGCCCGGAAATGCCTTGGCATAGGCGTTGAAGCGCCGCTGCCATGCCTTTTCGGCGCGCTTGCCTGCCTCGCGCGCGTCCCAGCCGGCATAGACGGTCTCCGGCACCTCGAAAGCAGCGTGCGGCCAGCCGATCGCCGCCCGGGTGGCGGCGATCTCCTCGGCGCCCAGGGGGGCGCCGTGCGCGGCGCCGGTGTTCGCCTTCTTCGGCGCGCCCTTGGCGATGGTGGTCTTCGCGCAAATGAGCGTCGGGCGGCCTTTTTCGCGCTTCGCCCGCTTGAGCGCGCGGTCAACCGCCTCGACGTCGTGGCCGTCGACGTCGGCGATCACCTGCCAGCCATAGGACTCGAAGCGCTTGCGCACATCGTCGGTGAACCACTGCTTGATCTCGCCCTTGTCGGAGTCGATCGAGATGCCGTTGTCGTCATAGACCGCGATAAGTTTTCCCAGGCCCAAGGTCCCGGCGAGGGCGCACGACTCATGCGAGATGCCTTCCATCATGCAGCCGTCGCCCATGAACACATACGTATAGTGATCGACGACGGTGTGGCCGGGCCGGTTGAACTCTGCGGCGAGCAGCCGCTCGGCGAGCGCCATGCCGACGGCATTGGAGACGCCTTGGCCGAGCGGCCCGGTGGTGGTCTCGACGCCCGGCGCGCAGCCGCGCTCGGGATGCCCCGGCGTCTTCGAGCCGAGCTGGCGAAAGCGCCGCAGCTCTTCGAGCGGCAGGTCGTAGCCGGTCAGGTGCAGGACGCTGTAGAGGAGCATCGAGCCGTGGCCGTTCGAGAGCACGAAGCGGTCGCGGTCGGGCCACGCCGGGTTCGCCGGGTTGTGGCGCAGGTGCCGCTTCCAGAGCGCCACGGCGATTTCCGCCATGCCCATCGGCATGCCGGGATGGCCCGACTTCGCCGCCTCGACGGCATCCATCGCCAGCGCGCGAATGGAATTGGCAAGCTCGGCGTCGGTTGCCTTGGCCGTGACGCGGGAATCCATGGGGAGGTGCAAATTATACTCAGCGCCTCTATGGAACTGCCCTTCTCTAGCCCGCTCGCATACGAACCCTGCGTCGATTGCGCGGCACCGGGCGAGGCGCACTGGTTCGTGTTTCGCGGCGACGAGCTCGCGGTGGAGATGGGACCGCTCGCCGCGCCGAGCGACGATCCGCGGGTCAAGGCGCGGCCCGCCTGGGCGAAGCTGCCGTTGCAGAAAAACCACAATTGGCTGGGCTCGTCTGCGATCAGAACGCTATATCTAGGGACGCTCGGCGGCGCGCAGTGCTGGGCGGCGGAGCTGCCGGAAGCGGCGACGGCGCCGGCCGGGCTGCAGTGGGCGGGGCTGCGCGCGCTCTACAGCGTGCTCGACGACGCGCACTTCGCGCTTGCCGGGCGGGCGCTGCAGCTCGTCGCCTGGGACCGTACGCACCAGTATTGCGGCCGCTGCGGCGCGCGCACCGAGGCGAAAAAGGAAGAGCGCGTGCGCGTCTGCCCGGCCTGCAAATTGACGGCCTACCCGCGCGTCGCGCCGGCCATCATGGCGCTCGTTCATAGGAGAAATGTGGGAAAACACGAGCTCCTCCTCGGGCGCAGCCCGCACTTTCCGGCCGGCATGTACAGCGCGCTCGCCGGCTTCGTCGAGCCCGGCGAGTCGCTCGAGCAGTGCCTCGCGCGCGAGGTGCAGGAGGAGGTTGGCGTGCGCGTCGCGAACATCCGCTACTTCGCGAGCCAGCCGTGGCCGTTCCCGCATTCGCTGATGATCGCCTTCGTCGCCGAGTGGCGCGATGGCGAGATCGCGCCGCAAGCCGGCGAAATCGAGGACGCAAAGTGGTTCGATGTATTGCATTTGCCGAAACTTCCAAGCAGAATCTCGATCGCTCGAAGATTGATCGATTCAGTTTGTCAAGCACTGGTTGAACAGTCGAACGAGCAAAACTGAGCACTTAGGAGGTTTTGCACGAATTGAGCGCGATTGAAGAGCGCTGTTTGCGCCGAGAGGCGCGGTGGAAGGCGTGGCTACCCGCAGGGGGCTGCGCCTTCGCATTTTGGAGGATGAAGAAATGAATGGTCTGCATCTCATCGGTGACCTCACCGGCTGCCGCTGCGACCCGCAGCTCCTTCTGGACGGCGAGCGCTTCAAGGCGAAGTGCGTCGAAATGGTCGAGGCCGCAGGCCTCACGACCGTCGGCGTCTCCTTTCACCAGTTCGATGGCTGCGGCTTCACCGGCTGCATCGTGCTGGCGGAGTCGCACCTCGCGATCCACACCTGGCCCGAGCGCCAGGGGCTGACGCTCGACGTCTACGTCTGCAACTACAGCGCGGATAACTCGGCCAAGGCGCGTCGGCTCTTCGATACCATCGTCGGCTACTTCCAGCCGACCGAGGTGGCGCGCCAGGAGCTCGATCGTGGCGACCACCTCCTGATGGAGCCGCTCAACACCACGACCGGCTTCTACATCAAGGCGTCGAAGCAGCTGGGCGAGTGGCAGACGCGCTTCCAGAAGATGCAGATCTACGAGACGCCGCATTACGGCAAGCTCTTCCGGCTGGATGGCTACAACATGACCAGCGAGAAGGAGGAGTTCGTGTACCACGAGAACCTGGTGCACCCGGCGCTCACGGCGCATGTCGCGCCCAAGAAGGTGCTGATCATCGGCGGCGGCGACGGCGGCTCCTCGGAGGAGGTGCTCAAGCACCCGTCCGTCGAAAGCGTGACGATGGTGGAGATCGACGCCGACGTCATCAAGGTGGCGAAGGAGCATTTCCAGGCCGTGCACAACGGCGTCTTCGACAACCCGAAGCTCAAGGTCATGGTCGATGACGGCATGAAGTTCGTGCGCGAGACGCAGGAGCGCTTCGACCTGATCACGCTTGATCTCAACGACCCGGTCGGGCCGGCGGCGGCGCTCTACTCGCTCGAGTTCTTCCAGCACTTGCGCACGGCCCTCGCGCCCGGCGGCGCGCTGACGCTGCATCTCGGCTCGCCGGTGGCGCAGCCACAGCGCGTGGCTGACCTCGCCCAGCGCCTGAACAGCGTCTTCCGCATCGTGCGGGTCTACACCATGTACATCCCGCTCTATGGGTCGCTATGGGCGATGGCGGTGTGCTCGGACAAGCTCGATCCGAAGTCCTTCACCGCGGACGAGATCGACCGGCGCATCGACGCAAGGAAGCTGCAGGAGCTTCGCTTCTATAACGGCGAGACCCACGAGGGCGTCTTCGCGCTGCCCAACTTCGTGCGCGACCTGGTAACCCCGGCGCGCTTAAAGCAGCCGGCGCGCGGGCGCCGGCTGGGCGTGGTCAGGGCGGCGGTGATGAAGTAAGAAACGCCGGCCGCAACAAAAAGGGCGCCGAATCGGCGCCCTTTTCATTTGCAAAGCCGGATTACTCGAGTGTCTGCAAAACCTTCCGGACGGTATCGAACAGCTGGTCGATCTGCTTCTTCTCGACGATCAGCGGCGGCGAGAAGGCGACGGTATCGCCTGTGTAGCGGACCAGCACGCCCGCCTCGAAGCATTTGACCAGTGCCGTGTAGCCGCGGCTGCCGGGCGCGCCCTGGCGCGGCGCGAGCTCGACCGCGCCCATCAGGCCGAAATTGCGGATGTCGATCACGCTGCGCGCGCCCTTCAGCGAGTGAATGCCCTCCTCCCAGTGCTTCTCGAGCGACACGGCACGCTCGAGCAGCCCTTCTTCCTGGTACGTCTCGAGCGTGGCGATACCCGCGGCGCAGGCGAGCGGATGGCCGGAATATGTATAGCCGTGGAAGAGCTCGATGCCATCCGGGCCCTTCATGAAAGTGTCGTACAGATCGTCGCGCACGAACACGGCGCCCATCGGCACGGCGCCGTTGGTCATGCCCTTGGCGGTCGTGAAGAGATCCGGCATCACGCCCAGGCGCTGCGAGGCGAAGGGTTTCCCCAGCCGGCCGAACCCGGTGATCACCTCGTCGAAAATCAGCAGGATGCCGTACTTCGTACAGATTTCGCGCAGCCGCTCGAGGTACTTCTGCGGCGGCACCAGCACGCCCGCCGACCCCGGCACCGGCTCGACGATCACGGCGGCGATGGTCGAGGGGTCGTGCAGCGTGCAAAGGCGCTCCAGATCCTCGGCGAGCTCGGCGCCGTGCGCCGGCTGGCCCCGCGAGAAGGCGTTGCGCGCCACGTCGTGCGTGTGGCGCAGATGATCGACGCCGGCGAGGCCGGGGCCGAATAGCTTGCGATTGGGGCCGAGGCCGCCGACCGACATGCCCCCGAAATTGACGCCGTGATAGCCGCGCTCGCGGCCGATCAGGCGGAAGCGGCCCGGCTCGCCGCGCGCGCGATGGTAGGCGAGCGCGATCTTGAGCGCGCTGTCGACCGACTCGGAGCCCGAGTTGGTGAAGAACACCCGCTTGAACCCCGGCGGCGCGATCGCCGCCAGCCGCTCGGCGAAGTCGAAGGCGATCGGGTGCCCCATCTGGAAGGTCGGCGCGAAATCCATCTCGCCCGCCTGGCGCTTGATCGCCTCCACGATCTTCGGTCGGCAGTGGCCGGCGTT